>Ga0315286_10000133_pt1 | contig 52775 bp, 72 predicted proteins | sample YL17G10_0_MG_FD_205038 | JGI IMG/M metagenome (GOLD analysis project Ga0315286, IMG submission 205038) | Sediment microbial communities from Yellowstone Lake, YNP, Wyoming, USA - YL17G10_0 | ecosystem: Environmental > Aquatic > Freshwater > Lake > Sediment | place: USA: Wyoming | collected...
TCTACCCTTGAACTCGTTTTCACCCTTCACATTCATGCTTTTTCTGTTTATTCCAGATGTTATGATGAGGGATTTGGATTGGTATACTTCCCCGGAGCGGGTGGAGACCATGATTATATCATTGTATTTGGTGAGTGCGTAGACAGTTCCTGGTCTGATATCTGCGCCAAACTTTTTTGCTTGTTGCTCCATTTTAGCCATTAACTCTGTGCCCTTAATTCCATTTGGGAATCCGGGGTAGTTCTCCACCCATGTGGCTTCCAGAGCCTTTCCCCCAACTTTTTTACCCTCGAGTATTAGTGTCGAATAGTTGTGACGTGAGGTGTAGATTCCAGATGTTAATCCCGCTGGCCCAGCGCCAATGATGATAACGTCGTAGGTGATTTCAGACATTCAAAATAATAGAGTGTAAACCTTCTTAATAGAAATTTTACATCTACGAGAGCACGTACTGGTTGAAGCGGGTATAAATAAGCTGTTTACTATCATGGTCTTTGGGTATCTAAGTATATAAATATATGAATATAGTAATATGCGTGTGGCATCCCCTCCATGAAGCCTAGGATTAATCTAAAAACTGGCTTAATACTGGCAGGCGTACTAGTTGTCATATCTCTAGCAGCAGTATTTTGGTTTAATCAGACCAATAGCAGTCAGCCACAGGTAAAGTTACCCGCCTTTCAACTCGTTGATGTTGAAGGAGATTCATTCCACTTAAGTGGGACATCGGCTAAGCCAACGGTCATTCACTTCATGGCTGTTGCCTGTGGAGGAGGCTTTTCTAGCCTTAATGACGCCCGGCTAAGAGAGCTTGTAAAGGTTAAGAACGCCCTAGGTGATGACGTTGAGATTATCACCGTTTTAGTAACAACGTGTACTACGACCGACCTCGCCGAGTTGAAGAGGTACTATAACGTAACCTGGACATTTGGAAACGATTACGATGACTCGAAACTGGATATACTCGAGGCCTTCAAATCATACGATTTGACCGATGGCTCCCTGATTATTGGCACCTCGCAGAACAACTTCGCTGAACTAATCAGGGATGAGGTGGATGCTGAGACTCTCATAGGGAAACTCGATACCTTGCAAGGGTGATTTCATGAATGTCGGCGAGTTAATGGGTCTCTTCCTATATGGTACTTTAACATTCATCACGCCCTGCTCCGTCGGTCTGGTAGCCGTCTATTTGACGTATTTACTAGGTGTGAGTGATGACCGACGTAAAGGAATTGTAGTTGGGCTGGTCTTCGTCGGCGCGATGACTTTCACTTTTTTCATATTAGGGGTGCTGATTGCCTCTCTGATCCCCGTCGATTTGAGTTCTAAAATTCCCTACTTGCTTGCCAGCGTTTTGCTGATAATCTTTGGGTTAAGTTCCCTTGGGCTTCTTGATAGAGTGCCATATATTGGCTCTTTGATTGAAAGGTACACGGAGTCCGCTGACAGGTCAAAGGCAACTGTAGCGGGGCGGGTTTTACAAGGTAACTACATAATCGCTAGCATTGCGCTGGGTTTGATTGTGTCAATTGCTCTGGGGCCGTGCAGTCTAGCCTTGGTTCTCCCCGTCGTTATGGCATCACTTTTCAGCTCAACCTCGCCTCTGAACGCGGGGTTGATGCTCGCGGTCTTTGGCCTCGGGCACTCCATCCCCGTTTTCGTGTTAAGCGTCGTGTTCGCATCTACGCGTTCAAGACTCACGAATGTATTCAGCGGTACAGGAGCCAAGCTATCGAAGGTTTTGGGCGTGACCTTTATCGTGTTAGCTATATATTTGTTAGTCGTCAACTTTGTGTTAACACCGTAATTCAGCTAGTGGTCACGATAAATTGATTTAGATTCAGCAAGGTTTTTCACACTCGTCATTTTTCTATCACTTATGGTAACGGTGCTTTTCATCTGTGTTCATAACGCTGGCCGTAGCCAGATGGCTGAAGCGTTCTTCAACAAGCTGAGTGAGGGTCGTCACAGAGGGATAAGTGCCGGTAGCAACCCATCAGCCCAGGTTAACCCAGTAGCGGTAGAGGCTATGCTCGAGGTTGGCATCGACATGAGTGGTAAGAGACCTAAGAAACTCGATAAAGAGACGGTTTTGCAGGCTGACCTCGCCATCACGATGGGGTGCGGTGAAGACGCTTGCCCAGTTGTCCCGAATGAGCTGAGGGACTGGGAGTTGGAGGACCCTCATGGGAAACCGATTGAAGAGGTTCGCGTGATTAGAGACGAGATTAGAAAAAGGATATCGGCCTTGATAATTGAAGTGGATAAAGCTGATTTTGGGAAGGCATGATTATTTCACGGATATGACTTGATTAGTGTGGATACTAAGGTTTTGTCTTTGATTGAATAGAACATCCATTTTCCGTCTCTTCTGCTCTGGATTAGCTCCGCGTCTTCGAGTATCTTCAGGTGATGGCTTGTTGTGGGCTGCGTCATGTCGAGCGCCATCATTAGCTCGCATACGCATAGTTCTTTAACGGATAGTAGGCCGAGCATTCTTTGCCTCGACTCGTCGCCGAGTGCTTTGAAGAACCGGCCTCTCTTCTTGGCATCTCCTCGGTTAGCCTCTTTCTCGGCTAGCTGTTTGAGTTGAAGGGTGTACTCCTTTATGTTAAGGCAGTCACACTTCCCCTCAGACATCAGCCTACCTAAGGTTTCCTCGGTCTTAGACATATGACAAATGTAAGAATTCAATGAATTTAAATATGTTTATGCGCTTGCAAGCACTTTAAATAATCTCCTTCAAAAGAGATTGATAGATGAAAATGAAGGACAAAATTGGCAGAATGCTTGTGGCTACAGATGGCTCAACTAAAGCAACTGAAGCACTAAAATTAGCCTTGTATCTAGCAAACAGCCTAGGCGCCGAAGTTGAAATTTTTCACGTAATACCTTCAGCCGCCCCTACATTAGGTGCAAGCATTCGCTTAGGTGGAGCTGCCCCTGGTCGTCTTCACGATTATGATGTAGAACAGAAGGCAAACAGCGAGAAATTAATCCAAGAGGCAACCGATGAATCTAAGAAAGGATATCCACAGCTAACAATAACAAGTAAAATTTTGGAAGGAGATCCCGCCAGCACTATACTTGAGGAGTCTGAGAATGACTTTGATGTTATAGTTTTAGGTCATCACGGCCACAGTCACTTGAATGAGCTGATACTGGGCAGCGTTAGTGAGAAGGTTATTCATAAATCAAAAATAACTGTAATTCTTTCAACGTAATTCTAGGATAAAAGAGAAAGAAACGCTAATCTGAAAGCATTGTGCGCTCGGCTTATCGAGGTTCGCGGCGTTTTTTAACGAAAACGTTGCACGCGTTTGGTTTAGACCACGCGTGTGTCTTGCGAAAGCTTGTAGTCTATAATCCCAGTATCTTCTTCGCTCCCTCGATGTGACTTTCCCACTTTATCAAACCTGCATCGAGGACCTGCTTACCTCTCGACGTTAGCTCGTAGGTTATTCGTGTACGACCACTTGTCATCGCCTTACTGCTCACGATAAACCCATCTCGTTCAAGCTCCCTCAGAACGGGGTAGATAGTTCCCGGAGTAATCGTGCAGCACCCATCGGACTTGTCCTTGATCTCCTTAAGTACGCCGTATCCGTGGAGAGGCCCCTTGCTCAGAACCGAGAGGATGTATAGCTTCGTTGAGCCAGCCATGAATGACCTCTCCCAGTAATCTGGCTCCGACAAGATTACACTCTCACCAATCTCTTCGGTTGAGTATAGTTTAATGTTATCCTTATCGGCGAAGCTAATCTTCAACCCCGAAGTTGACATGTCAAACTCACACGCCTATCATGTTGAAGACGTAGCCCGTTACGATTGCGCCGAAGATCATCATTGCGACGAAGAGCATGAGGTATTTCCTCTTGAACATGCCTGAGAGCATGATGAGCTCTGGTGGGCTGATCGAAGTGGCTGTGATCATAAACGCAATTACTGCACCGGTGCTGACGCCCTTGGTGCTGAGGCTGAGGATGATTGGGATAACGGGAATTATGCTGACGTAGAGTGGGACGCCGATGAGTGCAGCTATGGGAACGGCGAGTATGCTTGAGCCGCCCATGTATGTTGCCAAGAGTTCTTCGGGTACGAAGCCGTAGATGATTGCGCCCATCGCGCTACCGACGAGAACGTATAGGAACATGCGCTTGAAGAATGTCAAGGAGTAGAGAGCCGCTCTCCTGGCTTTCTGCGGGAACCCATCTTTGACTGAGGTATTCCACTGGCTTGAGGCATGTTGTTCGGATTCTGCTCCGCAACTGCAACCCGTCTCCTCCACACCATGCTTTTCACCTGAATCGCAGCAAGACTCAGTTTTACTAGTTTCTTCTCCGCACCCACACTCACCCTTATTCGAGTCATCTTTTTCGCCTGTACCGCAAGCGCATCCTGCCTCCTCGTTTTGCGCCGCTTCCTCGTCTGCGCCACATGCGCACCCGGTTGAGACAGAAACCGGGTCTCCACAGCAACTCGGGGCATCTTCGCCTCCGTTTCCGCCGGCGCTTTGGCCGTGGGGCTTGAGGCCTTTGATGAAGTCATCCTTGATCTGGTCCTGCAAGTTAATCCTCTGAAGGAGCAGACCGCTGATTACCGCGATTATCGCCCCCGTGGCGACGAAGGCTACTCCAAATGCCCAACCAAACATTGGGCCTAGGACGATGATGCCGACCTCGATTGGGTAAGGTGAGGCGAAGAGGAATGCGGTGAGAACTCCTATGGGAATGCCCGCCGCCATCATGCCGGCGAGTAATGGGATGGTTGAGCAGCTGCAGAATGGTGTGATGAAGCCTAGGACGGTGGCGGATAGTATGCCGGTTATGCCTTTCTTTCCACCGAGTTTCTCCCTGATGATTTGAGGTTTGATGTATTCGAGGGCTAGGCCCGCGAGGAAGGTTACGGCTAGGAAGAGGGGTATTATCTCTATGAGGACGGTTACGAAGAAGCTCAGAGCGTTTTGTAGTGCTAGCTCCATCTCGATCAACCAACCATATTATTGGATACCAATATAAGTATATGCAATATATTGATATACCTCTTATGCGGTGTCTTTGATCGGTGAAATACCAATGAGTGAAAAGAAAGGCTGCACATGTGGCGGTTCCGCTAAGGGTACAAAAGGAAAGGATGAGAAGAAGGCGCCCGTTAGTTCAGGTCAGACCTGCTGCGGATGAGCTGGATATTTCGGGTCGTATTCTTTTTCCTATTTGAGTTTTTTTTAGACGTTTTATCTATGCGGAGCTATGAATCTAGTTTAGAGAAGTAATCGAGAAGCCATTTCTTCATCTCATCCCTAACTGCTCGAAATACAAAAAGTTTCTCCACGTCAGTTCCCTCAACGTCAGAGGGGTCCCTGAATCCGTTCTCGATGAATCGCTTCGCCCCAGGCAAAGTCTCTGAGATTATTGTGGGTCTTCCAAATGTTCCTGGAGAGGAGCAGAAGGGGCATGATAGCTTCGGCGTGCTTCTACAGACAGTTACCACTAGATCGATGTCTCTTCCCCTGAACTCCTCTATGTTCTTCGAGGATTGTCCGGAGATGTCGATCCCGATCTCAGCCATGACCTTGATGGCTAGTGGGTGGACCTTTGTTGGGGTCGCCCCGGCGCTGAACGCCTCATATCTATCCCCATAATAGTGTCTCAGAAGTCCTTCGGCCATCTGCGACCTCGCTGAGTTGTGTGTACAAAGAAACAGTACCTTTGTCTTTTCCATCAGAGTCAACTCTTATTGATTTATGTAACTGAGGTTAATAGACCGATTGCTAGTCTGAGCAGCAGCATTTTTCGTTTTTAGCAAGCACTAGAGGTGTGCGCGCGCGGATATATGCTCCCTTTCATGGATCTAAAAAGGTTAAGTATCGTCCTTTTCGAATATACCCTGTAGGGCGAGTTCTAGTAACCATCCCTATATTGGTGTCAGTTTGGACCGCGTTAAGAGGACAAGTTACAAGCCAGTTCCCGTGAGGGAGACGCTTGTCGAGATGAAGGATATTAGCGAGATCATGATCGACCTCGCCTACAGCGCCGCCATCATGGATAACAAGGCACTAGCGGAAGAGGTTGTTCTCCTTGAGAAGCGCATGGATGACCTTGTATACCTCCTCAACATGAATCTCATGCTCTCAGCCAGGGACAGCAAAGCGGCTGAGGCACTGGCCGGCGTCCAGCGAGTAGGCGCTCTTACAAATATGATTAGCGACGCGGCGGGCGATATCGCAGCCCTGGTACTACGCGGAATAAAGGTGCATCCTGTAGCAAGAGAAGTCTTTGAGAGGACCGAGGAAAACCTCGAACACGGGACACTTGTAGAAGGCTCCATATTGGAAGGAAAGAGTGTTGATGAGTTACATCTCGGGAGGAGGATAGGGGCGGATATCATCGCAATAAAGAGAGGCGAAGTCTGGCACATCAACCCAGGCAAAGAGATACTGATGCCCGAGGACGTCTTTGTAGCCCGGGGGACACAGGAGGCTTTGGAGATGCTCATAAAGGCAGCGAAGGGGGAGGTTGACACCCTTGAGTGATATGGATACGCTCGAGAAGATCACGAACCAGCTAGTAGAGCTGAAGAATACATCGGAGCTATCCATCGACCTAGCGTACTCCGCACTCCTCCTCAATAATACCTACCTCGCTGAAGAGGTCCAGCTCCTACATCAGAGGATAGAGAACCTTAACATCGACTTTGAGCAGCTGCTTTTGAGCTGCCAGTTAAGCGGCGATGATGCTCATGGCTTGATTAGTCTTCTTCGGATGGGGATTGCAGCAGAGCGGATATCATTAGCAGCTTCGAAGATAGCGCAGATAGTTCTCCGAGGTATTGAGCCTCACCCTGTGTTGAAGATGATGATACAGGCAGCCGACGAGACTGTGGATCGCTTCACGGTCCCCGAGGGCTCTCTGCTCATCGGGAAAAACTTGAAGGAGGCTCAACTACCGGAGGAGACAGGGTGGTGGATACTGGTCATCAAGAGGGGGGACAAGTGGGTTCGTCCCAAGGCGTCGACAATTGTAGAGATAGGTGACTTGCTGATAGCATCGGGCTACTCCGATGGGGAGGAGGACTTCAAACAGATCGTGACAGGAAAGTCCAGCCATCTTAACGGAGACACTACCGAGTTAGACTAGAAACCCTTAAACGCGATGCGTGCCCCGCCGATAGATATAGAATAGCGAAATTCGGAGGAGAGAGAGGTGACCGGCGGCGACGAGGACGGAGACAAAGACCAAACGCTTCCTCGGAGCGACGTGGCAGGCGTTATTCTCGCTGCTTTTTGACCTAGGGGGTCTCATAGCGGGCGGTTTCGTGGCCTACAGTCTCGGCGTATTCGACAGGATACCTTGGGCGCTAGTCATCTACCCTGGGATACTCAGCATGAGGGGAGCGATAGGTGGCCTCTACTCGGGTAGATTGAGTACAGCTCTTCACCTCGGAACTATCAAACCGAGAATATTAGGAAACACAGAGGAATCCTATGTTCTTTTCAATACCGTGAATACTTTGACGCTTGTCAGCGCACTATTCATGGGGTCTCTGGGCTCCCTCGTAGGAGTCATCGTTACGGGGACGCCCCCACAGGAGTTCTTTCTGATTCTCTCGGTGATAATCGCCTCGATGGGGTTGAGTATCGTTGCGATTTCACCGTTGACATTCTGGGTATCGGTTGTCTCGTTTAAGAGAGGTCTAGATCCAGACGTGCTTGTCTACCCAATAATGTCGACTGTCGCGGATCTAATAATTACTGGGCTCTACGTTGGTGTGCTGTATATTGTCGCCTATACGCCTGGTAGCCTGCTGATTCTGACGGGAATCAATATAGTGTTTATCAGTGCCGTCTTGTTCACGGTTAGTAAGATTTACCAGAATAGAGAATTCATTAGAACTGTAAGGGAGTTCATGTTGACGCTTATCATTGTGACAATCATTGTAAACATCACGGGGACTGCCTTGAATAGCATCGTCAAGAAAATTGGAGAGAGGCCGGAGATTTTGATGATCTACCCGGCTCTCATTGATACGGTTGGGGATGTTGGGTCGATAATTGGCTCGACGGCGACGACTAAGATGGCCCTCGGCATGATGAAGACTGAGGCTAAAGCGATTATTTCACACTTGCTTGAAATTACTAGTGCTTGGACCGCTTCGTTCATCATGTTCATTCTCTTCGCTGTAACTAGTAGCTTAGTATATGGGGTGGGGAGATTCCCGGCCTTTCTATTGGAGGTATGTGCCACTAATCTTATGGTGGTGCCGATTATCGTTGTGATTAGCTTTGCGACAGCGTTAGTGGCCCGTGGGAGGGGGCTGGATCCGGATAATTTCATAATCCCGATTGAGACCAGCATAAGCGATGGGTTAACAACTATTGGGTTGTTAGTAGCAATAACACTGTTCCTCTAATCTATCGCGAACGATCGTTGGCTAGTTATTGTATAAGCCTGTGCGTGAGTTCGAATTCATCCAAGCGCGCGCAAACTCAAGTATTTCTGTGTGAAACTAGACGAGGTAGTCCAATTCCCGTAAATACTTGCGAACTGCCTCCTTTGTAAAATCCGGAACATTCGTATAGCCATGCTTTCCACTCGCAATCACCTCTAAAATCTTCGCAGTCAAATTCTCGGGAAGATTCACAGTGTGATACGAGTACTTCTTCTTCTGAGTTATGACTCATCCCTTCAACTTACCTATTTATTGAGCCCAAAAGTGTATCCTTGAGGACTTGCCTAAAATTAGGCAATATCAGGCAATCATAGGCAATCTTGCCTCAATTTGCCTCACTTAGATAATTATGAGACTAATTTTGCCTAAATTAGCTAAATACATTAAAAGTATAGTTAGAATCAATACAATTATTAACATGATAAGTTAAATTATTACATGGACTCCACTTGCCCCAGTATAGCGACTCGACTAAAAATACGTTCAAGGTAAAGAGATTCCATTGGAAGGCGAAGCTCAGCGACGCCACCCAGAGGCACGGGCTGACGCCAGTCAAACGCCAATAAGGGCTACCATCATTCGAAGGGGACTAGAGGTCTAGGGTTTGTGGAGTCCACTGCTAAGGTGATGCATGAATTGGTGAGTAAGCAGGAGAGCGTGAAGCAGCGGCAGGTTGAGTCCAAGGTCATACCTCTAGATGAAGTACACCAGAGAACAGTTGTGGCCCCTGAGTTAGACGAGATTGCCCCAAACTATAGGAAGTATGTTACGATCAGTAGCGATTATTCGATGATAGAGCAGTTCAAGTGTCCTGTCGAGGGCTGTAGCTGGGAAACTGATCAGGGCCCAGGTGCACTTCGCATGCACATACTCATCACTGCCGACCCGAATGTAAAAGGGAGATACAATCCGCAGCACGAGGCCTTCTTAAAGGCTAATCCTGACGAGATGACCCTTGATGGTGTGCGTTATCTATCGCAATTCCCATCAAGTCTGCATCTTGACTCGTCTATAAAACGCCTCAGAGAATAATCTAACTATCTCCCTAAATTTTTTTATGTGAAGAGATGAGAGCTTGGAGACCTCAGAAATCGACGCGGTTCTCAACCTTCTAATTCTAGTCGTAGCCGTCACATTCCTAGCGCGAAGATTCAAACTCCCAAACTCGGTAGCACTGATCTTCGCTGGCGTCGCAGCGGCGCTTACGCCTAGAATTTACTCACCCTACATTCCGCCAAACCTACTCTTAGCAATCTTACTTCCCCCAATCATCTTCGAATCAACACTTAGGCTAGATGTAAAGGGCATACTAGACGATGCTAACATCATTTTCACCTACGCAGTCTTAGGGACAATAATCAAGATGGTGGCTGTGAGCCTATTTGCCTACGTCTTCCTTGGATTCTCAATTATAGAGGCATTGATTCTCGGAATCGCGATTGCACCAACAGATCCTTTTGCAGTAATCTCAACGTTCAGAGAAAAGGGAGTGAACAAGCGATTCAGAACAATCGTTGAAGGCGAGGCACTATTCAACGATGGCGTCGCCGTAGTTGCGTATTCAGTAGTTGTGTTGATAGTAACTAGGGGATCGGTATCTTTTGCTGAAACCATGCGCATATCTATTGTCGCAATATTTGGTGGAGCAGCGATTGGAGTAGTTGGTGGTTATCTTGTTCACGCTCTCATTAGGCGGATTGACGATGAGTTCACCGAGATCATGATTGGTTTTCTGCTGTCATTCGGCATCTATAGACTCGCTGAGACAGTAATGGCTAGCGGCGTTCTCGCGACAGTCGCTGCGGGTCTTGTTTTGAATTATCAGATTAAGAATAAGGGTGGTCTGTCTGTTCGGGCTGTTCAGCAGATTGAGGTTTTCTGGGAGTTTGTCAGCTTTATCGTGACGAGCCTAGCCTTCATACTCATTGGGATTTACCTTAATCCATTGATTTTATCTAACTACTCTTTGTCTATTATTGGTCTTCTTCTCTTCACTATGGCAGTTAGATATTTGAAAATCAGAGGTTTATCAAAGTTATTATCAATATTGACGTTGGGAGGGCTTTCTGATGATTGGTGTATGGGTTTATGGTGGTCAGGCCATCGTGGGGTTGTATCGGTTTTACTAATTCTTGGGGCATCGAGTCTACCGCTGCCTAACATTGAGGAGATGAAGGCCCTTGTTTACGGGCTTGTGCTGGGAACGAATATTGTGTGGGGTATAACTGCGGGATACGCGGCTAAACGATGCCACCTCACAATAGAATAGAACACGCGTGCGACATCGGGAAGGAGTGCCTGATTCCGATACTCACTATTCAAATGATAACCCAGCATTTACATGGCCTATCCTCTTGAACATAATTTTAATTATGTCATACGATTGTGCTTCGGAATCCACTCAAGGTAACGAAGAGAAAAATCACGTATAGTGCTACGAGGACGTAACCCTCCCTTTCACAGATCCTGTCTCCATTCAGACTATACCATAAGAACAAGTTGCCAATGAGACTAAAGACGACGAGCTCTGTGTAGACTGAAATATTCACAGTGAACTCGGTGAGTGCAAGAGTTGCCCCCAAGATCAGTGTGAGGTTCACGATACCGCTGCCAATTATGTTACCTAAAGCTATGTTGAGCTCTTCGTTTTTTGTGGCAACGAGACTTGTAGCCAGTTCAGGTAGGCTCGTACCTATTGCGACAACGGTTGCCCCAATAACGAGTTTTGAGAGCCCCAAACCTAGGGCGATGCTAGTAGCTGACTCAACTATGAAGTAACTCGAAGCGACTACTCCGACAAGCCCCACAAAAGTAAGGGCAAGGTATCGAGGTAGCCTCGCCTTCTCAGATCCCTGCCCCGGCTCCTCGACGACGGTTCTCCTCCTCGTTAGCTGATACGTATTCCAGACAAAGAATAGGAGTAGACCTACGCCGACGACTCTGCTAGCGTATCCGATGTAGATCAGTATTAGTGGAATGATTGAGGCCATGAAGAGGCCGAACTGGAGATCCTTCATGTCATCCCCGCTGAGGATAGGCAGGAACTCTATACACTTCTTGTGCTTCATCGTGGCGTACAGGATGCATACTCCGAGGATCAGGCAGACGTTTACAATGTTTGAGCCCAGGACGTTACCAATCGATATACCGACGGCTTCAGGGTCGCCAATAGAGAAGAAGGCCACGCTTAGCTCAGGGAGACTCGTTGAGAGTCCAATGAGGAGAAACCCGACAGTGGTTTTCCCGTATCCACTAATTTCGGCGACTTTTACCACGTTTCCGATCGCCCAGCCGCTGGCCTTATTCAAGATTACGAGGGTGACAATTAGAATTAGGATATCAATAATAAAACTATCAACACCAGCTAAGTTTAAAGATAACATGATGATCCCCCGCTACTCCTTTTTTTGGGCTTTTGCCGCCTTTAAACGATCCCAGTGGTCGATCACACTATCGTAAAGCTCGGGTTGGTAAACGAAAAGAGTTTTAGCCTCACCCTTTGGGATGAAGAGGCGAATCTTGAAACTTCGGCCAAAAGCCTGACTGCCCTCAAAGTAGTACTCGGGGCGCCTCAGCTGAGTTTCGCTGTGACGTTTGACAAATTCGTCTATAGCTGGGGTAAGGCATCCCTGCTCAATTTCATCATTGTACAGATCCGAGTGAGGGACTACAACTGTGAAGACGTATTTAATGTAGCCTTCATGTGTGCAGTTTAGGACCCTGTTACTCATAACCTGAGTATTCGGTATCAGAAGCATGTTGAAGCTAGGGGTGTAGAGTTTCGTGTAGTTAATCCCTATCTCCTCAACTTGACCCTCTACGTCCCCAATCTTAACATAGTCCTTAACGCGGAACGGTCGGCTAAGTAGGACGTAAAATCCAGCGGCGACGTTGTTTATTGTCTGGCTGGAGCCGAAGCCGACGATGGCACCTATGAGAGCGCTTCCCCCTACGAATAGATCGGTTGGAAGCTGGTAGATCGTGAAGAGAATACTCGTCGCCAATAGAATTGTTACAACTCTGACGACGAGACGAATGCTATTCAATCCGTGGCTGTCTATCTCGAGACGTTCACCGACACGATCTACATATCGGCTAACAACCTTGTATGCAACTGCAATCAGCAGCAAGGCGACAATGCCCTCAAGGGCATTAAGAACCTCCGGAGGTACGCTCCCAATAAACTCGATGAAATCAAAGGAGGCCATAATCGTCACATCTCAATCATGACTTGGCTTTAAACTCGTTGCGCTACCTCTTCGAATATAATCAGGTAAAACACATGAAGGATCATTAAGGTAGCTCTTCCTCAACAACAACGGCGGAAGAACCGTCGTGATAAGAATCACTAAAATAAGGGCCACATACACCTCGTCCCCGATTATGCCGTAGGTCTTACCGATATTCGTGATGACTAGGCCGATCTCACCTCTGCTGATCATTCCGTAGCCTACTCGCATGCCCTTCTCCTTATCCTTCAGGAACCAACGAGCCGGTATGCCACAGCCATAGAGTTTACTTACAATCGCCACGATCCCCAGCACACCGACAAGCAGGAAGTTGCCGCTGAGAACCGCGTAGGGATTGACCTGGGCTCCAGTTACGATGAAGAAGAGAGGCACGAAGAGCACCGCGAGGTTCTCGGTAAAGTCTGAGACCTCGTGCTGGAACTTGCTGCCCGCTACGGCCATTCCCGCGATAAAAGCGCCGATTAGTGGGCTGAGTCCGAGTAGACCGGAGACGCCTGCGAAGCCGAAGCAGAGTAGAAGACTCGCGAAGGATGTGAGGTTCTGCTGCACGGGGTTAAGCCGCTCGAGCCTGTCGACGTACTTCGTGAACCATGGTACCGCCCAGCTAGCGAATGCAGTGAAGGCGAACCATAGAAAGAGGGTGACACCAATTGACCTCGCAATCGATGAGAACCGTACGCTGACCGGGTCGGCAACGATGCTGATAATCACTGAGGCTATGCTGAGTGCGAGCACATCGTCAATCACCGCAGCACCTATGATCAACTTCGCCTCGGGGGATCCCATTTGCTCGAAGTCGCCGAGGCACTTGAGGCTGATAGCGATGCTTGTCGCTGATAGGGCTCCCCCTATGATCGTTCCAACAATCCAGTCATATCCGAGTAGGGTGGAGGCGGTTAATCCGAGGATGAAGGGTAAAACAACACCCATAACAGCTACCGTAAAACTAGCTACCCCGGATTTCAGCAGTTCGCTGAACTTCATGTGGAGCCCCGCCTGGAATAGCAGTAGAACTGCACCTATTTCGCTGAAGGCCAGTATGATCTCGTTGTAGTCGATGAACGTTCTATTGCCTAGGATGACTCCTCCGAGTAGGAATGGGCTTAGTAGTATGCCTGCGAGGAGTGGTCCGAGTATTCTTGGGAGCCCGAATCGCATTCCAACTGTTGATGTTAGCTCAGCTGCGATGATTAGTATGCAGATGTCCACGACTGATCGGAATAGTTGAACTTGGTCCATGGTTGTTCTTTCTCCGCAGCGCAAATTAGTGAAGATGCCAGTTTATTTACGTTACTTTAACTTATATTAACGATATTTAGCTAATTTAGGCAAATTTAGTCTAAATTTTATTAAGAAAGGCAAACTTGCCTATAATTGTTTGAATAACACTAAATCATTAGAGTGACGAGAAAGAGTGTGAAAAAAAGAGCTTAATATCAGCGAATAATATTTTATTCGATTCAAGTTGGAGAATAAGGTAAAAATAGCATTATTCGGAGTCGTTGTAAGTATCCTGTTTGTTGGGACATATTTTTATTTGAACTGGTCCATTAAGCAGATTATGAAAGAGAGAACCATACAGTGTAAGTGTATATCATAGATAATGAATGTTAACCATTCACTAATTTTAAGTAAAATTTATCTTCTATACTCCATGCATTCGAAGAGAACAACATGAAGAAACAACTATTCTTCCTACTCATTGTCCATCTCGGAGTAACTCTACTCACCAACAGCACTCCTGTTAAATCTGAAGTAAGACCGGTGGAGGTTCTCACAGGTGTGAGGCTTCTCACAGTCGAAAAAGTGGACTTGTCCGCAAATAGCTACAAACTCGACTTTTACCTCTGGTTCAGCTGGAACCCAATCGAAATAATACTTCAGCAGATCAAGGATTTCTAGTTTCGCACGCGCTCGTCGTGGTTATGATCCTTGTTCAATTCTTCTTCTGACCATTAAAAATTGATATCGTGCATACCTGTCTGGCTTGATGAGATACATAGAAGCGATGTAAAATCAAATTCAAAGCTAAACTGGATAACTGTACATGATTGGCTAGAGAGTATCGAATAGTTCTTCTTCGATTCGTAGTAGCTCGTTATATTTAGCGGTTCTTTCGCCTCGAGCCGGTGCTCCAGTTTTGATGAACGGGCTCTCCACGGCGGATGCCAAGTGTGATATGAAGGTGTCATCAGTCTCACCCGACCTATGGGAGATAACCGTGCTCAGCCCCACCCTGTTGCAGTACTCTATCGCCTCAAGAGTCTCAGTAACCGTACCGATCTGGTTTAACTTGATTAAAACAGCGTTACTGGAGCGTTGCTTTACACCTCTCTCGATTCGAGTCTTATCCGTAACGTAGATGTCGTCACCGATTATTTTGACATCCTTTCCAAGTTTCGACGTTATTGCCGCGAAGTCCTCAAAGCCTTCCTCGAAGAAGGGATCCTCTATGGTTAGAATCGGATATCTTTCAACCAAATCCACGTAGTAATCCAGTAATTCCCCCGAAGTAAGCGTTTTGCCATCTATCTCATAGCATTTTTCGGTAGGGTCATAGAAATTGGTTGCAGCCGAGTCTAAGCCAACTTTGACAACAGAGTCATCGTAACCCGCCTTATTCACCGCTTTTAGCAGTGAGTCAAGCGCCTGATCGGTTCTTTCAAGGGGCGGGGCGTATCCTCCCTCATCGCCCACGTTAGTGGACGTTGCCCCATATTGATCCCTTAAAATGCCCTTTAACACGTGATAAATCTCGGCACCCATACGAACCGAGTCGGACATCTTGTCGGCTCCAACTGGCTCCAGCACAAACTCCTGTATAGCCAGGGGGGTGCCCGCGTGGGCGCCTCCGTTAATAACGTTCATCATTGGACACGGTAGCTTGTATCTCTCCCTCGGGGAGATTCGACGGAACAGGGATACTCCACTCTGAAGAGCGGCGGCTCTCATCGCCGCCATTGAAACCGAGAGGATAGCGTTTGCGCCGAGATTTCCTTTATTGGGGGTGCCGTCGAGGTCGATCATTGTTTTATCGATGCTATTCTGGTCAAGGCATGAAAGGCCAATTATTCTGGGTCCGATGATATCGACGACGTTATGGATTGCCTTCAACACGCTTTTGCCAGCGTAAAGCTTCGGATCTCCGTCTCTAAGCTCGAGTGCCTCATGGGACCCCGTTGAGGCTCCCGATGGGACGGCTGCTCTCCCGATAACACATCCCCAGGTGCGGACCTCCGCCTCCACTGTGGGGTTTCCTCTAGAGTCCAAGATCTGGCGAGCCCTCACCTCTTTGACGTCTTCTGGATTACGATTGCTTTTTGTAGACATTTGACACGCCTCAAACCTACTACTGCGTCCTCTTCTCCAGCCTAGCCCCAAGAAGCAAGGCTATGGCGATGACTTGGGCTACGACGACGAAGCCAAGCATCAGCAGCGGCGACACCGAGGCATCCAACATGTAACCGAATGTGATTCCGCTGACGAATGTGCCAGCGCCTAGCATGACATTGAAGAATCCGTAGGCTGAGCCTCTCCTCCCGAGAGGCACGATGTCTGTGACAGCTGCCCTGTAGGTCGACTCCTGCATACCGAGGACAAGGCCATAAGCGACGCAGGCGAGTATCACTCCAGGTAGGCCAGCTAGAGATTGGAATGCAAGAGGCAATACGGATAGAACGAAGGGTATAGCGAGGAACTTGATCCCGACCTTATCGTAAATCCAACCGGAGACGAGAGCCATCGGAGCATCGACGAGCTGGACGACGACGTATAGGAAGGGCACAAGCCACAGCTGCCCACCCGACTCTAGCATCTTCGCGCCGTTGAATAGTATCAGGGCGATTGGCATGAGCCCGACGGTGTTCATTAGTACAGCGCCGGAGTACATCCAGAATCCCTTGCTGAGTTTCTCGTTAGTCGCTGTGCTCTGCCTCCTGATTTCCTCGACAGTTCCCCTGATTCTACGATAGGTTAGGTAAAGTACCGCCATCATGAGGAGATAGAATGGGAAGAGGGATTGTAAGGAGAGGCTGAAGTTGTTCGCGGTCCACATCATCATGAGGCCGAGGAAGGCTGGGCCTGCGACGGCTCCGATCTGGTCGATGAACTCGTGGAGCCCGAAGGCCTTCCCGGAGCCCATGCCCTTGCTGACGACTGAGACGACTGCGTCTCGGGATGGGGATCTTAATGCCTTTCCTAGTCTCTCAACTATCACGAGGGCCGCGACGAGCCATATGCTGTTGGTGAGGCCCATCATTGGGATGGCGAGTATGAGGCCATATCCTAGGAAGATGAAGAGCCAGTACGCGCGGCTGCGGTCCGCTAGGGGACCGCTGACCAGCCTTATACCGTAGCCAACGAGCTCCCCTATTCCGGATGTTAACCCGACGAAGAGGGCTGATGCTCCGAGGAAGTAAAGATAGTCGGGCGCGATTCCCCGCCCGGACTCGTAGACGATGTCGCCGAGCATGCTTACGACACCCATGAGCATGATGGCGACGTAGGCCTTTCTTCTCAAGTCCTTCTGTTCAGTCAAATCAGTTCACGTTGTTTGGTTTGTTCTGTAGAAGCTATCAGTCCCCAGAGGGGGCGGTTGAAGGCGAGCCTCATCGCCTTAAAATTGATTAGCTTATTCATTGGTTTAAGTTTTCGCTCCACTACTCGAGTACACTAACATTATCTCTTGGAATAGGTAACCATGTAGAACATGGGTGATGTGAGAGAGACCGAGTTCTCCGTATCCGTCGTTAATCTAAGGAAACAATATGGGGAACTCACCGCCCTGAACGGCGTCACATTCAACGTACCCAGGGGAAGCATATTCGGCCTCCTCGGACCAAATGGCGCCGGTAAGACCACAACAATCAAGATCCTTACAGGCCTCACCAAACCCACCGCGGGATCAGCCGTAATCTTAGGTCACGACATCGTCAGAGACACGATACAGGCCAAGAAGAGGATCGGAGTCGTCCCCGAATCTTCCAACATCTATGAGGAGATGACCGCGGAGCAGAACCTCATCTTCGCAGCCGAACTCTACGGAGTCCCAAGGGCTGAGCGAATGAGCAGAACCAGGGAACTCCTCGAAACATTCGGGCTCGCGGAGAGGGGGAAAGATATGGTGGCTGGTTTCAGTCGCGGAATGAAGAGGAGGCTAACCATCGCCTGCGGCATCATCCACAGACCCGAGGTGCTGTTCCTCGACGAGCCCACAACTGGGTTAGATGTGCAGAGCGCGCTCGTCCTTAGAGATCAGGTCAGGAAGCTGAACAGAGAGGGCACTACTGTGCTTCTCACTACACACTACCTTGAGGAGGCGGATCAGCTCTGCGACATCGTCGCCATGATCAACAAGGGGAAGATAGTCGCGTTAGACTCCCCCGAGAAGCTTAAGGCAGATGTGATCGGCTCGAATATAATTGAGGTCGCCTTCAGTAAACCCGTCGACGCAGATGAGTTATGCAGTAGTTGTGGGCTTATCGAGGTTCATCGTCTAGGGGATAAGCTGAGGCTGACAGCTGCAGACGAGGTAGACGTCGTCGCGGAACTCGCCGACTATGCGCGGAGCCGAGGATTGAGGATCACAAGCATTAGCACCCTAAAGCCGAGTCTCGAGGACGCCTTCCTGAGGATCACGGGGCTCAACCCCGAGGAGGCGGTCAGGGATAAGGAGCCGGCGAGGATGAGGAGGCAGGACGGATGACGATAGCAGAGGAGCTTTCGAAGGCGCTGCATCTGGCCCGCAAGGACATGAGGGTCTATTACTTCAAGGCCCCCAACTTCACATATGGGCTACTGATGCCTGTGGCGCTATATCTCGCCTTCAGCGTGTCAGGTAGTCTTAGCCCGGCTACTTTGATCAGCGGGCTGGTGTCACTAGTGATCCTCTTCGGGACAATGAGTATTGAGGCGGTGTCGGTAGTTTTGGAGAAGCAGACGGGCACCTTCGAGCGCCTGCTAGCCGCGCCTGTAAGCCTCCTAGGAATCGTGCTGGGTAAGGCGTTGGCGGGCTTCGCCATCGGTCCACTTACGGCCATAATTGTATTAATACCGGTTTCAATATTCTCGGGCACCTCGGTTCAAAGCCCCCTCGCAATCTTCGTCGCGATATGCGTCAGCAGCTTCACCTTTGCCTCAATGGGCATCTTCGTCTCATGCTTCGCAAGATGGACACCTGAGGCTCAGATGTACAGCAACTTCTTCAGGTTCCCCATGGCATTCCTCTCGGGGACATTCATTCCAGTGGAGTCTATGCCTTGGGCTCTACAAATGTTTTCGAGGGTTCTTCCATTGACATATTCGATTGACGCCGTCCGAGAGGGGCTAAACAATTCATTCTTAACCGGGAGTTATCTACTCGATCTATTTGTTCTAATCCTGTTCTCAATCGCCTTTATGCTAGCTTCGGTTAGGGTTCTTGAGAAACAGATGAGTTAATTTAGGATTCTGTGTCTTCGACAGCATCATGGGATGGCTTCTTCTTACCACCGACGAAGACGATGCTAACCCTCTCCTCGGTAATCAGGCCCTCCTTGATGATCATCGCCAGCTCCGCCTTCACCCTATCAATGTTCTCCTCAGTGTCAGCTACTTCAATAATAATGGGAAGATCTGTTGACAAGCGCAGGATGCTAGTTGATGAGATCCTGCTAGTCTGACCGAAGCCCATAAATCCCCTAAGAACCGTTGCGCCCGAGATGCCCTCCTTCTTCAGGTACTCCACTATGTACCTGTAGAGTGGTTTACCATTATATGTATCAGATTCCCCGATGTAGATCCGGAGAAGAATCGCCTCCATATCCCTACTCAGACCCATTACGCAACACCCGCCAACCTGTGAGCTAGAATCCGCCCCAGATAGACGCCTAGAAGAACTAGGATGTTTGTGGCTAAGAAGTTTAAAGCGAAGCGTGGGATCTCACCATTTTCGAGTAGGCGGAATGACTCGTACCCGAATGTGCTCATGGTGGTGTAGGCGCCTAGGACGCCGATTGTAAGGAATAACCTCGTATCTGGTGAGATCCCTGCTGAGTATTCTGATAGGTACATTATCGTACCGAGTGTCAGTGTTCCGGTGAAGTTGATGAATATGGTGCCGAGTGGGAATCCAGCGTAATTTGATTGCACCCATCCACCGATGATGTAGCGAGTTACAGCGCCTATCGCGCCGCCGAGGGCAACTATTAGGATTGGGTTCATCTTCATTCAGTCCACCTATTGGTTGTAGAGGTCATCAGCCCCGGTGGCGGTTTAAGCGGCTGCTTAGGCGGACTTCATCGCCGAAAAACATCACTTACTCATGCTTAAAGAACTTAACCCTCGTTATATGCGCGATCAATTCCAGCACTTTCAGGTTGGTGGGTGGTTCTTGGGGCTGCGTCTCCATTATAAGTGATTCTCAAGTTGTGTTGGTTTGCCTCTGGCCGTGAGCGAGACGAATGCTTCTCGCTTTGATTGGCCTCTGAGTGTCTGCTGTGGAGTAGGGGTTGGTGTGAATGGCTCTGGGGGTGGAGTGTTGGGAGATGACGATGAGGGTTGGGATGATGTTACGAGGAGTATCGTGGATGGCGTCGTGGCTTCCATCAGGAGAGAGTACTTCATGGGGTACATTGGTAAAATGCGGGAGATTGGGGCGTCGAGTGAGAAACTCGTCTACATCTACCTCGCCCTCTTTCAGCCTCAGACTAGCCTGTCAATTCGACATGGCACTGGTCTGCATAGGAATACGTTGTCTGATGCGTTGAGTCGTCTTAGGGAGGAGGGGTATGTTAGGCTTGATGATGGTGCGTTATGGTGGACTAATCCACGAGAATTAGATGCTTAATTATTGTATTTTCTTCAGAGTATCTGTGATACATTTTAAATACCTGCTCTATTGGCGGGTGCACATTTTCTGTGCAGATCTGCACTTTCCCAGACCCCTTTAGTGGATGAGAGATGTCTGAGGAACGTGTTTGGGTCAACTTCGTGTTGGAGGGTGAGCCTGCGAGGATCATTCGTGATGCTAAGAAGAGGGGTACGGCGAAGTCCACTCGGGATGTGGTTGTTCAGGCCCTCGTCGTGTTGAATGACCGGATGCTGGAGCGTGAGCTGCGGGGTGCTCAGGTGAGGGCTCAGAGGCGCAGCATGGGCAACGACGAGTAAATCACGAGGAGTGTTGAGGGGTTGAGTGCTTATTCTCGTGAGGATGCGGCGGAGAGGATTCTCTGGAGCCTGGGGATGCGGGGTACCCCTGCCCAGGTCAAGCTTCTGCTCTTTCTTGTAACGCGCAGGGATGCCTTCACTGCACCAGAGCTTGTTCAGAGCTGCGGTGTTACGCGTGGTCGCGTTTACCCGTTCCTGGCGAGTCTAAAGAGAAGAGATGTCGTTTTCGCTTTGCCTCGCCCCGAGGAGCCTGGGGAGTGGGGCGAGGTTTATGGCAGGGTTGTTCTTCGTCGGAAGAGGCGTGAGCTTCACGTTACTGGTCCTGCGCCTCTTGCCATCAATGTTGGCAGGTTGAGGACTCTGGCGGCTGGTGGCTGCTCAGATGGGGAGGCTCTGAAGGTGCTCGAGGAGGCAGTTGATTGAGTATCCCTGAGTTCAAGTCAGCGGATCAGGCCCGGTTTGAGGATTGGGAGAAGATCCATAACAGGCGGTTCACGGATGTTCTCCGCCTCTTCGATGTGGCGATGATTCAGGCCCGGGAGGGTTCGCCTGAGGGATGGGGGTTCTCGGTTGAGGCATGTGTAGATGGTTTTGAGGTTAGGGTAGAGTTGGCTCCTCCACCGAAGGCCGGCGGCTTCGGTAGAGCTGCTTCGGCGTCGTTTAGCAGGGATAAGGTTCAGGCGGTTGTGATGGAGAACCCGGATCTACTCAGCTTGAAGGAGGAGGACGGCAGAGTCACTGTCTCCACTCGGAAGTACCTGGATAAGGAGTGGGAGGCAATCAACGGGAAGCTCAGGGAAGCGGGTATGCGTTATGTCCGTGAGAATAAGAGGTGGGAGCAGGCATGATGGAGGCCGAGGCTCCTCCCCTAAGCCGAACCCAGAGGCTCCTCCTCAGACTATTTGGGTACGTCAAGATTGGGTGGCTGAGAGGCCCAGGCTGGACAGCATGGCTTCAAGCCTACGCATTCGAGTGTAAGCGACACGGGGTTGTCGTCAACTATGGTCAGGGGTATGATGGGAGATTGTTCTGTCCCTTCTGTGAGTCGGTGGAGGTGTCGGGTGGTTGAAGCTGTTGCATTTGGTGGATGTGGTGAGTGGTGTGGATACGACTGTGAAGGTGGAGAAGGTTCGCTTGCCCACCGGGGAGGTCGACCTCTATATTCACCAGATTGAGGGTAAGTATGAGTCGCTGAATGAATTCAATGAGGCCTGGGACCGGGACCATGAGAGGAACGTGTTGGTGAACTTCATCTGCGTAGATCTTCTCGGTGGGCGGAGGCTTGTGAACGCTCTCCTCGAGGAGATAAAGTAGTTTCGGAGCATGGTTGATTTGACATCTAAGAAAGATGACGAGGGGTTGTCGCCCTTCCCCCTGACCCCTATCTATATCGATAAAAAAAATCGATCTATTATAACAGATATAACTGTTATAACAGAAGAAGAAAAAAAATCGACGCTGAGCCGTAACCCAACTAGCTTCTACATAAGCAAAAACATAGCATCCGGCTGGCGACAATACTGCCACGTGAATGGCAGGCATACTCATGAGTTGACGGAGGAGGCCTTCATCGAGTATATGCGGAATCATCCTCTGCCCCAGGTTAGTTTAAGCGTTACTCAGGATCTCGCAAGTTATGCTCCTACGATGCGAGACAGGCTTCGCAACAAGATCCTCAAGGAGAAGATAACGAATGTTCTGGTTACTCTTCGGAGAGTTAAGGAGTCAGGAAAAGGTGAGGGTATATTCAGGAGGCAGCTTCAGAAGTTGGTTCTCCAGGCGACGAACCTGAAGAGGCCAGATGATGAGTTGATAGAGTTACTGAGAGATGTCGAGAAATTCCTGTAGGGAGTGGTAGTCTACTTATTTTATTGAGTGTAGCGCTTGCTTTGTTTCCTCTGGGAAGTACTTCAAGAGGTGCTCCACCAGCGTTTTAGCGATGTACTGCTTGTACTCCGCCTCGTTCATGGCTGGGGTGTACATCCAGTGGTGGCCGCCCTTGCCGGTGACCTCTTCACCCTTTAGCACTCCTGATTCCCTGACGGCGTCAAGGAAGTTGATGATGCTAGCCCTGCTTATTGTCTCTGGGTGTAGCTTCTCGTTGACTTTCTGCCAGACTTGTCTGGAGTTAAGTGGCTCTTTGCTCGCCCATATGATGCGTAGGGCGTGTTCCTGGTAGTCTTTGAGTACTGCTCTGAGTCCCGTTTCCCCGGTTTCGTATTGTATGCTCAACTTGATCAACTCCTCACCCTCTGTTGATGGTTTAAAAATATTTGTATAATGGCGGCAGGGGAGATTATTGAAACTAGGTGTACTATATGAATGTGTAAAGAAACGATAACTCAAGCGATTATCGTTTGAACGCTGCCCGTAGCTCGTTCATGATCTTACTCTCTTCCTCTTTTGAGGCGTAGGGCGACGGCATATGGTATAGGGAGGCTCCGAGTAGTTCGCCTTCGATTCGCGCGGTGTTCCAAGCAAGTTTTCTTCCGAGGAGGCTTTCGGCGGTTAGTTTGTAGATGAAAGAGATCTTCTCCGGCTTCTAAGATTCGATTTTCTGCAGTAGCAGGCGTCGTCCGTATTCGAGGTCGTCATGGATCTCTTTTCCGCGTTTGCTCGGCGTTTTTACTATGTCGGTGATTCCGAAGCCATAGTTCTTCAGCTGGTCGTCGTTAAACCCTGCTGTGTGGTCGATGATTTTGTATTCTTCTAGTCTCTTCCAGAAACGTTTTCCGAGTCTCCCCATGTGGTAGTGACCAATCTCCATGCTCACGAGGGAGGGATTGATACCGATGAAGAGAACCTTGAGTGGCTTGGGAATAATATCCTCGAGAGTTTTGATTTCCTTCTCACGCCAGACAATTGTGGTTTTGTGGTCTTTACTTGGTGGGGTTATCTGATTCATCACTTTGATAATTCAAGAGGGTAGTATTGAATGCTCCAGAATTTTTTTTGCGAGGTATGTAGGCGTGTAAAATATATCGGTAACATTAAATATAATTAATTCATTCTATGTATTTGTTACATCAATAACATTGTGTGAATTGAATGGACCATAACTCTCAAAATAAGAAAAAGAACATAGCGCTTTTACCTGAAACTCATAAGCGACTTGAATTATTCAAGGCAGATTTAATCAAAGATAGGCAAAATCCAAATTTGACATACGACGAAGTTATTAACGTTCTTTTAGATAAGGGGAGCGCGTGAAATGCCAGAACCTAATATTGATGAAATCAAGAAAGATACGAAACGGATTATTACATTAGATGATGTCCTAAAAACCCCGTCGAAGGAAAAAACGAAGAGACCTCTAGCAGGAACCAAGTCTTATACCTACAAACTTGAGGAGCTTTTAGGCCCTCTTAATGATGTTGAGAGAAAATATGCTCCTAAGGAACTTTACATCTCTGGTATCATCCCAATTCCCCTGCCTAGGCCTCGATTATCTGTGATTGGATCACGGAATGCTTCTCCGGAGGGTCTGGATGCGGCTGCTGAAATTGTGAAAACACTTGTCCAACACGATGCAATTGTTGTAAGCGGCCTTGCTAGAGGGATAGATACGATGGCTCATAAGACTGCGATAGATGAGGGCGGCTATACAATCGCGGTTCTAGGAACTCCTTTGAATATTACCTATCCAAAGGAAAATGCGGCTCTTCAGGGCTTCATTATGCGTAATCATTTAGCAGTATCTCAATTTCCAACCGGATATCCATCTCAGCCGAGTAACTTTGTAATCCGTAATCGTACCATGGCGCTCATTTCTAATGCATCAATCATCGTCGAGGCTGGTGAGTCCAGTGGTTCACTGCATCAAGGATGGGAGGCTCTTCGACTGGGGAGGCCATTATTCATTTGGAAATCGATTATGGAGAAGCATCTGAAGTGGCCTGATAAAATGATTTCGTACGGAGCAATCGAGCTGAATGATCCGAAGGAAGTATTTGACTACGTACCTAGCTCCGATGTGATGCTCGACTTTGCGCTGTGAATAATATGAAATTGAATTTGACTCACCTCGAGTTCGGTTCTTTCTTAACATATTGTCCTAGAGGCGAGGAAGAGGCTTGTCAAAATTCTCGAGAGGCTATGAAGTACCTAAAAATGGATAGTAATGTACTTGCTCCTCCGATTCCCATGTCAGAGTTAATAGCGAAAACCATGGCACAGAGGCAGAGTAAGCTTCCTTTTGAGTCATTTTTCAAGCCTGAAACAATCTTAGTACCATGTCCATCAAGCTCACTGATGCAGCCAGGCTCGCTTTGGGTGCCTCAACGAATCGCATTGGCTCTCATCAAAGTCGGATTGGGAGGGGTGTGTTCTCCTTGTTTAATTCGGAATACGACGGTTCGCAAAGCAGCTACGAGTCCTTCTAATCTGAGACCGACAGCTTATGATCATTATGACTCTATGATCGTCCAAAGTAGCTTAACCGATCCTAAGGAGATTGTATTAATTGATGATATCGTGACTCGGGGAGCAACCTTCATCGGGGCTGCGAATCGCTTGGTGGATCTTTACCCTGATGCCTCAATCAAGGCCTTTGCGGCTATGAGAACAATTAGTGATCCTACTGATTTTAAGAAACTAATTGATCCATGTTTAGGGGCAATTGACCTTGTCCCTGATGATGGTACCTTCAGAATACCATAACACGAGCCAACATGACACTAATATTTTATTTATATTCTACTCCTCCCTCGTCGGTGACTCTCGCCACCTTCCAGGAGTAGCCTCCGTCTTTCACAACCTTCTGTACAGATTTTTGGAGAAGGTCGCCTCGTCTGGTTCTAGAGAGAAATGTTATGTCCATGATTTCGTCTTCAGTGTTTAGTCCGTTATATACGACGAAGTCTACGGGGTGGAAGATGGGCTTGATGTCATAGGGGTTGTAGTTGTGTTCAGCAATGCAGGGGTCTATACAGCTGCAGACCTTCTCCACGACCTTGGTTCTGCCACGCGCGCGAAAAGCATCTTCTGTTCCAGGAGTTTCGTCGCGGAGAGCTAAATCGCGGATATCTGGAGAGACTTTTCAATATAACGTTAAGAGACTAAGTACTCCCTTTTTTAAACACAGAATAATTGAATTTCATTTGATCAGAAATACAGAAATAAAATATTTTAAATAAAAAATTAATCAAGCCGAAAAACAGATCCATACACAATTTTCTTGCCGCCCTCACAAAGTGGGGTGTGGCTCAGGTGTTTCTATGCCACATAGAAGATCCAGTTATTCGATCCAGCGCCGTGAAGCTGCACGAATCGTCAGCCAGGCAGCCATCAAAGATCCATCCATCAGAGAAAGCGTAAACATACTAACAGTTGGAAAAATTGCCTTGATTCTACAGAAGCGATTCGGAAGATTCGAGCTAGGCGTAGTCAACCAATATGATGTTGGTGAGGTTCTCAGTGACAGCGTTGGAAGAGGTACACTTCAGAAAGTGGAGGCTCTAGAATGAGTAAGATTAACCAATTTCTCAGGAACGCGCTTATCCCATTCTATTCGAACCCAGGCGAATTCAACCTAGACGCAGTACTCGTAGTCGGGGGAGCCCTAGTTTGGGCTATATGCGCTATACAAGCCCAGGTAACCGGGGGCGTAATGATTCCAGAGGTCTCAGAGATCGGCAAGGCCTGCATCTTCGTCGGCATAGGTCGAGCCACCAAGGGAGACTCGAAGGAAGCCCTCGAGAAGAGTGAAGCCCAGACAGAAACTTGAGTCCAAAGAATTGGAGTCTCAATAAAAACTTCTCTGTGGATTTTAGCTGACGTAATAAGAAATTTCTAAAGTTATCGAGGTTGTGGAAAATGACGAGTCGAAGATGCAGACTAGACATCTACATGGACATCCTCAGGAACGCAAAAACACCTATGCCTCCAACGCGCATCATGTATGCGTCAAACCTCAGCTGGAAACCACTCCAGGAAGCCCTCAGCCACCTGGTACGAGCCGGGATGCTGCAGGAGATAACCCCCGAAGAGGCAGTGAAGAGGCCCGACACACCAAACCCCACCATGGGACAAACCGGCACTGACCTGGTAGATGGGAGAAGCAAGCACCTCTACGCAGTCAGCGAACTTGGAAAAGCCACCCTCAAACAATACGAGAAAGTCTTAGAAACCACTGAGACTCATCCCAAGGAGTTCTGGATCAGTCTCCTGTGATGCTGGCAACCTTCACTCAGAAACTCAAATTCTCACTGCCTTGTACTTAGCTGGTTTGAATGATGGCTCTCAGCAAAAGCACCGAACACTTAACCAAAAGCGCCAATAATCCAACTCTTCACGTTGAACCTCTAACAAGTCAACAAATTGCCAGCCCCGAAGTGTTAGTCGAGGATGAACAAATTGGAAACCTCTAATCAGATAAGCAGTAAGAAAAGCTTCTCGTCGGGGCAGCCAGACGACACCTGGAGCCAATACGACCTAGCCGAGATACCACTCCTACTAAACGGGGAGCAGACCAAATACAAGGCCATACTCCAAGCCGGAGAAATCGCCCAAATAGCCACTAACCAATACCACGTCCTACCCAACGAAGAAGCAGTCAAGATAGCAGACGCCACCGCTGAGCAGATGGGCCTCGTCCCATTCGACGAGTTCACCGGCAACTGGTTCCAGAGACTCGACGACCACGTCATAAGAGACGGATTCAAAGTCCACGCCCTCTATGCACTCAACGAACCCTACAAGGTCAACGGAGACGAGATGCATATTGGAGTAGGAGTCCACAACAGCATCGACGGAACCACAAGCTTCGGAGCAGGAGTATTCACCTTCAGAAACGCCTGCAAAAATATGGTACTAGCAGGCTCTAAGGGCTACCACCAAGACTTCGACCAGCGTAAGACCCTGGAATACGTCTACAAGCGCCACACCGCAGCCATCGACCCCGTAGTCGGACAACTCAGCCACATAATCTCCGGCATAATGGACAGAGCCGTCGACATCATCGAGAGCTACAAGAAGATGGCGAAGCAGAACGCAGACAACCAGTACCTTGAAGACCTCCAAACCCGGCTCCTCCGAAGCAGGCTCCCCGCCAAAGTCTACCCCAGCTACCTCCTCGCCGAGCCCGAGAAGGCCACCGTCCTAAACGCGAAGCCGGAAACCATCTGGGACGTCTACAACGACATCACAGCAAACATCTGGCACAACCAGTCAACCAACATGCGCATCAAAATATTCCAATTCGACCACCTCCACAAAGTCATCCCCCTCCAGGTGGCCTAATTATGCAGACTACCACAAGCCAACCAAGCGACGCCATCAGTTTCAAACGAAACTGCTCTAAATGCGCCCACTTCAACGTCTGCACCATCATCCGAGCAGTCGCACCACTCCTCGGCAACTGGGCGGAGGGACACGAGCCCTTCAAACCCTCGGACCTCGCAGCCATCTGCCTCGAATTCCTCACAGTGGAAACCACAGAGTCCCAGAACCTCTGAGGCGACTGACATGCAGGTAGATCAGCACATATTAACTCAGATCATCGACACAGCCGAAGCGATTCTATGGAACGACGGCATGGAAGAGTACCCAGCCGAGCTCGTCGCATTCGCCAGGGAAGCCATTGGCGTACCCGAGCCTCAGCAGCCAGAAGCGCGGATAATCAAGGCAGCAACCCACGCGGCCTTCGGAGCCATGCTACTCGGACTACCCCTCAAGACAGCGGTAAACATCGTAGTGGCGAATCGGGGAGACATCCTCGAAGGAATCGAAACAAAGGCTGTTGAATGCGTAAACCAAAGCTGCCCGCAGAATGATGGAGACATCTGCCTCCCAGGCCGCAGTGAATGCCAGCGCAGATCAACGCGTCCCAAGACACTCTGGTGGGTCGACCTCTGCACAATAACGGTCAAAGCATCCAGCCGTGAGGAGGCGCTTGAGGAGGGGCTTAGTAGGATCCGCATAGGCGAGGCAACCATAGATACGGTTCAAGACACCGGCGAGGAGGCAGAGGAGTGATCGTCACCTACCGGGTACGCCTTAACGTCCGCCTCCCCGACGCCGAAAAGAAATACCGCGACGAGCTCACCCAGGAGGCAGAGGTAAGCATCGACGAATCCGACTTAACACTCGGACACTCTCCGAATCTAGAAGAGGTAGCATCCATCGTTCAGGGTAAAGCGCTGGAGCTGAGGAGAAGTTTCTACCGAGAGGCAAACCGCCTTGGTGGCGCCGACTACCAGGAAGCACGCTGAGGGATGATGGTTGGCTGGAAAGTTCTGGCCAAGGGTCAGAGCCCTGATCTGGGAGAAGGCCGAGGAGATGCACGCCGCCGACTTCCACAGAGGTCACACTGAGAACATCACACCACCGACAAGGCAGGAGCTACGAGAGGGAGGATACTTCTACCAGGCGAAGCTCATCGTCCTGAGAGATCTGCATAGAAGCGGAGGAGATTGTTAGGCTTGATCTTCAAGAAGGAATTTTTACCCCTCATCCTCTCAGGGAGAAAGACTCAGACCCGGAGAATTCACAGCAGACTCCTCAGAGTAGGACACATCTACTCAATTCAGGTCAACAGAACGAAATCAACTGGACACTACCTTAAAGTCACAAATCTGTACCACCAGACCCTGAAACAGGTCACCGAGGCGGATGCCGTCAAAGAAGGGTTCAGCAAACTCGACGAATTCAAACAAGCCTGGATAAGCATCAACGGGTCTTGGGATCCCAAGCTGAAGGTCGTGGTCTACGAATTCGAGTTAACAAACCCGCCTCCAAAGCAGAGTAGACTATCCTAGAAGAATCAAGGTGAACATTGTTGGACATAGAGGTTCCCAAAGCCGAGCTAGTAGACATAGACCAGCTTCAGCTGGACGGCAATAATCCGAATAAAATGAAGAAGAAGCAGCTTACCGCGCTCAGAGACGCGATTGTCCGCTGGGGCTTCATCGTACCTATAGTCACCAACAGGGACTTGCTTGTGGCGGATGGTGAACAACGCCTAACAGTCGCCAGAGAATTGGGTATGAAGCAAGTTCCCGTCATCCGCCTCGACGTCGAGGATGTTGACCGGAGGCTGCTCCGACAGATACTTAACAAACTCAAGGGGCAACACGTTCCCGAGCTGGACCAGGAAGAGTTCCTAAGAATCATAGAGGCCGGGGGAGAGGACGACCTAAGGGACTTCCTAATCGCGGACGACAAGAAGCTCAAGGACGCCCTCAGCGAGGGCGAGAAGGGAATACAGCCCGACACAGTATACGAGGTCGTCATCGAGTGCAGCGACGAGCTTGAGCAGAAGAAGACATATGAAGACCTCACCGAGAAGGGCTACAACTGCAAGGTACTCACCCTTTAGCGATCTCGATGACGACATACTAGCGTATTCAAGCAAAACAAATATATGTTAAACATACCTAGCATACTGAACGTGATGAACATGGGGGACCATAAAGAGCCGAAGAAAAAACAGCCACTACTTGTCAAAGGATACATGAGACCAGACGGAACATCCTACTATGTCGTCATCCCAAAAGACGTCAGAGAACTCCTCGGGCTAAAAGGCGGAGAATACTTCTCAATGAAAGCAAAGCCCGAAGAGGGTGAAATCGAACTCAAAATGCTCAAACTCACGGAAGAGTAACAATCAGACACGGATAATAAACACCCCAAACACGAGAGAAAAAACGACCACGCCAAGAGAAGTGATCCAAGATGAAAAATCTCTCAACCTACGCGGCTATACTGGGCTTCGTCGGGTTCGTAACCTCCTTCGGAGCACACATCGTAGCAGTAAACCTACCCGAATACGCAAGCCAAGTAGGAGTCGGACTCGCGATGATAGGACTCCTCATAGCCGCATACGACATGGCGGAGATCGTCTCCAAACCCGTATTCGGCTTCATCTCGGACAAACAGGGAATGAAGAAGACGATGCTGATCGGGGTAGTGTTGTTCATAGCGGCATCTCTCCTCTACCTTGCAGTTCCACCTCAGCTGCTTCTACTCATCCGATTCCTGCAAGGAGTCGGCGCAGCAGCCCTGTCAGCGGTCTCACTAGCCCTAGTCGGTGTATACTATAAGGAGAACAGGGGAAGAGCCTACGGAATCTATAACACGATAAAGGGATCAGGGTACGTAATTTCGCCACTAGTAGGCGGCTTTATAGTCGCTCAGAGCAACTTCGCCTACATCTTCGTAGCGTCCGCGGGAGTCGGCGTAATAGCCTTGCTGCTAACTCTCCTTCTCCCAGTCCCCGAACAGAGAGTTGATTTAGATGACGATGACGACGACTTTAGCCTAAAGTCGTTTCTCGAAGTCTTCAGGAACCCCAAGCTTGTCCGCTGGTACGCGATAATCGTAGTAAACATGTTCTTCGTAAGTATACTGTTCGGGTTCTTCCCGGTCCGCGTCTACGAGTTGAACTATGGTCCTTTTGAGTCGGGTGTGCTGCTTTCCCTCGTGGCTTTAAGCTACCTGCTCATTCAGCCGGTGGCTGGATACCTCGCGGATAAGACAAATGTATCCACTACGATTCGCATCGGGTTGTTTTTATCTGCGTTGAGCATCATCGCCGCTCCATTTGCCGATGGACTCTTGCTAGTACTTGACGCGATCGTCGCCGGCGTTGGTATCGGGATTGTTTGGACTAATACTGATGCCTTGATCAGTAACTTGGCTGAGTCGGGGAAGCTTGGGGCGACGATGGGGGCTGCTGGCTCGTTCAAGGAATTTGGCGATATGGTTGGCCCGATTCTAATAGGGGCTTTGTCTCAAACTTTTGGTTTGATGATCGGGTTTGTCGCCTGTGGTCTCTTGGGGTTAATCTCGATCTTTTTGATAAAAGAGCGATAGTCGTGCGTGTGGTGTAAATTATGGAGTTCAATATTACACGTAGCTGGGATAGGCCTAAGAGCTTCAGGGTCGAGAGCATCATCAGCCAGTTCACACTCGACGAGGTGAAACTCGAGAAGCAGTTCAAGGGGACGCTACCCATAGAAGGGGAGCCCTGGAGCGTCGGCGTTATCGTCGGCAGAAGCGGAACCGGCAAGAGTACAATTGCCAAGGAACTCTTCCCAGACAGCTATATCCGAGGCTTCGAATACAGGGAGGCAAGCTTTCTCAATGACTTCCCCGAACACCTCAACACCGCAGACATCACCAAGGCACTAGGAAGCGTCGGCTTCAGCTCGCCACCAGACTGGCTGAAGAGCTATGATCAGCTCAGCCAAGGCGAGAAGATGAGAGTAGACATCGCCAGAGCCATCCTCCTCGATAAACCCGTCATCGTGTTCGACGAGTTCACAAGCGTCGTAGACCGCGAGGTGGCAAAGATAAGCAGCTACGCCATCCAAAAGGCGGTCCGAAGGGCGGGCAAGAAGTTCATCGCAGTCACCTGCCACTACGACGTCGTTGACTACCTGGAACCCGACTGGGTCCTATGCACAGACGACATGAGCTTCAGTAAAAAAAAAGACGGCACCCGCCGATTGAGATCGAGATCAGGGGCTGCAGCCCTCGTCTCTGGAATCACTTTAAGCAGCATCACTATCTGACCCACAGCATACCGGGAAACGTAGACTGCTACGCAGCCGTCTACAAGGGTGAGCCGATTGGTTTCATCGTGGTGACGCCGGGCATCGGCAAGATCAGGTACTTTAGAATAAGCAGGATAGTCACCATACCCGACTACCAGGGAATCGGAGTCGCCAAGACACTCATGACCTTCGTCGGGGAGAAGTACCACCGAGAGGGTAAGTTGCCCCTCACCATGGTCACCAGCAACCCCCAGTTCATCCACGCGAAGCTGCCCAACTGGATTATCACGAGGATAGGGCACCAAGGCGACCACAGCGGAAGCCTCGCCCGGAAGGAGATAAGGAACCTCAGTAAGACCAGCAGCAAGCGAAGAATCACAATAAGCATGCGGTATGTTCCTCCTCGGAGTTTGTCGGAATTTGGCGGAAAATGGCGGAAATCAGAAGGATAAAAAACGCTCTCGAATCGTTGAGTTAAAGCTTAGAGGGCTTACCGCCACAGATATCGCCGCGAGGATGAGAAGTGAGGGCTACAGTAAGATCAGCGAGAGGACCGTTGAGAGGTTCTGGGCATCCATACGAAAGGATAGCGGGGCATATCCTCCATGGTCCTGTGAGATGGTGGAGGAGCTTCAGAGGCAGCAGCTTGCGGACATCACCATGGTGGATGAGAGGGAGTTGAAGCTGAAGTACCGAGACCGGCTCCTCGAGAAGATGATGCCTCGCAGAGTTGAGCAGGTTGGCTCGGTTAAGCAGGAAATCGATGTGAAGCATGACGTCTCAGATGAGCAACTCGCGCGGTTCATCCCAGTCATCGCTGACATGGTCATGGGGGAGCAGACTCGAAGAGCTGACCACCCTGATGATCAGGAGGATCCTCAGGAACCCCTGGATCCCCCAGACGCCGACTCCTAAGCAGATGAGGTTCCTACTCACCGACAACAGGGAGGCCTTCTTCGGAGGCGCCGCAGGGGGAGGGAAGAGCTCAGCGATCCTCATGGGGGCAGCCATGTACCTCGAGGAGAAGGCTTACAACGCCATCCTCTTCCGCAAAACCCTCGAGGACCACAAGCTCGCTGAGGGCCTCATCCCCAGGAGCCTGGAGTGGTGGGGAGGCAAAGCAAAATGGAATGGTCAGGATCACAGGTGGACGTTCCCCTCAGGGGCCACAGTGACCTTCGGCTACATGAGTGACAAATCGGACCACTACAGGTACCAGAGCAGCGCCTACCAGTACATCGGCTTCGACGAGCTAAGCCACTTCGAGGAAAACCAGTATAGATACATGTTCAGCAGGCTCAGGCGCCTGGAGGGTGTTGAGATACCTCTCAGGATGAGGGCGGCCAGCAATCCCGGTGGGATAGGCCACGAGTGGGTTAAGCGCAGATTCATAGACCCCGGCAGCATAGACCGGCCCTTCATACCGAGCAGGCTGGAGGATAACCCCTACCTGGATAGAGAGGAGTACCGGGAGAGCCTCAGCGAGCTCGACCCCACGACCCGGGAACAGTTGCTTAATGGCGATTGGCAGGTAAGACCACCCGGGGGCATGTTCAAGCGGGGCTGGTTCACCCTCGTCAAAGATGCTCCAGTTGGCAGCAGAGCCGTACGATACTGGGACCTCGCAGCCACGGCTCCGGCTCCTGGGAAGGACCCCGCCTGGACGGTAGGCGCACTCATCTCAATCAATCAGGGAGTCTACTACATCCACGACATCCAGCGACTCAGGGGAACCCCGATGGAGGTGGAGCACAGAGTCGCGCAGACAGCCATCCTCGACAGGGCAAGAACTCTTATTACAGATATCTGGATGGAGCAGGAGCCAGGCAGCTCAGGGGTCAACACCATCGACCACTACGCGCGAGAGGTCCTTGTAGGCTACAGCTTCCGGGGAGACAAAGTAACAGGCGACAAGGAGACGCGGGCAGCTCCACTTAGCAGCGCAGCGGAGGCGGGCAATGTGAAGCTGGTAATAAGCCACTGGGTGGAGGCGTTCCTCGACGAGGCTGAGGCCTTCCCCGACAGCAGATACAAGGATCAAATCGACGCCGTATCCGGCGCCGTAGGTAAACTATCTGAGCCCTCGGGGACAGTTGACGCGTTTACGTTGTTCTAGAGGCATATTCATGGGTTTGAGAAAGAAGGTAGCGGATGCCGTTGATGTGCTACGAGGCGTCAAACAGGTATCCCTTAACTCTGATGATGCCCCAAGCAGCAGCATCGGTAGCAGCGATCAGGGTGCCAGCTTCGGCCAGAGCATTGACGACTCTGAGAGATTATTCGCGGTGCAGCGTGAGCCAATCGCCTACCGCGTCGTCTACATGGTCGCCCACGACGTCTTCGATAAGTGGTTCAAAGTCGTTGACACAGCAGAGAACCCAGATGATGGCCTGGACGCCAAAGTTCAGGATATCCTCAACAGCCTCGACGCTAAACGGGTCTTTACGGAGGCAGCTGCCTTCGAGAGAATGTACGGCTGGAGCATCATCGCGTTAGGCTTCAGAGACGGCTTCGAGCTGGGTGAGGAGTCGAGGCAAAATATGCGCCTCGAGGAGCTCGCCGTCTACGACCCCACAGACGTAGCCAACCTCGAAGAGGACACAGACATCAACAGCGATAGGTTTGGTTTACCCCAACGTTACCTCATGCAGAGAGGATCAGCTCAGACGTGGATACACTATACGAGAACTATTCACGTCGCCACAAGGCTCCTCGACCACCGATACAGGGGAATGAGCGCCCTCGACCCCATCTGGGACGACCTCACATGCCTCAGAAACATCAGGTGGGGACTCGCGCAGACCATCTTCCGATATGGCTCAGGGTTCCCAGACATAACCCTCCAGGGGGCAACCAAGGCCCAGATAGACGACTTCACCGCCTCGGGCGTCTTCAAAAACGTACACGCAAGGACATACTTCGTCCACAACGAGAAGCAGAGCATGGACTTCAAGGGAGTCCAGGGCTCCGCCCTCAACCCTCAGCTCTACTACGAGCCCATACTCGAGAACATATCAGCGGGCTGCGGGATTCCCAAGGCCATTCTCAGGGGAGCGCAGGCTGGAGCCCTCACCGGCAGCGAGGTGAATACTGCTGAGTACTTCAAGTTCATCAGCGACCAGCAGAGCCTCTACGAGCCAGCCGTCAGACAGCTGATAGACGCGCTTATCGCGAGTAAGCAGGTGAAGACTGGGGCATCTGACTATCGCATAGAATGGGTCAGCGGATTCGAGCACAGCGACCGGGAGGAGGCGGAGATAGAGATGCTTCGGGAGCAAGCTCAGCGTGTCCGATCAAGTTACATGACAATCAATGAGATCCGATCCCTCGCCGACCCGCCACTACAACCACTACCTGAGACAATTGGTAACACTATCTTAGGTGCATCCAGCATTCAGGGAACCCCTGGGGCACAGTTAGGAGGAAACCCATTAGCCGATGAAGTCAAAGCGTCCAGTCACGCCGTCATGTTGACGGCGATAAAGGGAATAGTCAACCGATGCATAACAGGGGAGACGAATCGAAAACAGGCGCTTGAAGAGGCCTCCCGATTAATCGCTGACCACATTTCAGCTGAGCGGGGCAGAGCTCAGGCCTACATCAGGGCGAGGACAGGAGTCCAGACCGCAGGAACGACCCCAGAAATGGAGGCAGAGTTCTACCGAATCCAGGAGGAATATCTCAGCGACTTTGAGAGAATACTCGACGACGCCCTGAAGGCAGGTGGCTTAGTTGAGTGACGCTGTCCTCTCCCCGACTGGTGTAGGCCTACCAGGTTACTGGAGCACTATGGGAGGAGTCGGTGTCCGCCTCGAGATGTTTGGACACCAGCTTGAATGGGGACTCTTCAACAAAGCTGTCCGAATCACAGCCAGCAAGATAGGGGTCTTCAACTTCAAGATGATTGGACCAGACGACGAGAGGACATGTGAGTGGTGTGGAGAGCACCTGGGCAGGGTCTATCGGCAGGGCAGATTCATGCCGAGCCTGCCCAAGCACCCGAACTGCCGCCACTTCTGGGATATAGAGTATATCGGTGAACGTGCATGAGGAGACTTGGATTCGACTACGCGTCGATTGAGCCCGAGATCAAGGCTGAGACTGATGAGCTGATCGTCGTCCCCGCCGTGATAGCCCGGGAGATTGTCCAGCCCTACAGAGATAGGAAGGCATACAAGCCAGCGGAGGAGCTCGAGAAGGCAGCCTGGACGGCTGAGGGCCGCTGGGTGACTACGGATCATCACCCTGATACGCTTCTCCTCGTTAGACCAGACGATATCAGGGGCAGAATCCAGGAACCTAGATTTGTGAAGAACCTCATGGACCCGAAGACGCAGCGTCCATGTCGGAAGGGCATCAGGGCAGACATCGCCCTGTTTAAGCTAAAACTGCCTCCTGGCTTCGTCGAGGAGATCAAGCAGGGTCTGAAGAAGGACGTAAGCATCGGCTTCACAAGCGAAGACGACGAAACACCCGGCGAGTGGGAAGGACAGCACTACGACTACGTTCAGAGAAACATATTCATCGATCATGTAGCCGTTGGAGTGCCCGTTGGAAGGTGCCCCAGTCCCCTCTGCGGCCTCGGTGTAGACGAGATTCTCCAAGAAGACGATAAATGTCCAATTAGCGGAGAAATTCGCAAACTAGGAATCAAGGAGAGCTGCAGGAGACTAGCGGCAGCCTTTGGGCAGGACGCAATCTCAGTTCTAAAGGGTGAACAAATTCAAAGAGCAAGCCCGAGAAACCAAGACGCGTCTGTTAACGACGTTAAGCTAGAAGCGGATGAGGTGGCGAGGAGCCGAGAACTCATCCGAGATATTAGAAGACTCAGATCACGTTCCACTGTTTAGCATTCGTAGACTCGCGCATTCATTCGCCTACGCTTAAATTTACACCACGGACCATTACCTGTATGCTAAAATCTATCAGACCCGAAAAAATCAGAGCAGTCCTATTCGACCTCGACGGGACCCTGATAGACTCCGAAGCCGCCTGGTACGCCGCATGCAACGAGACAATGAGAGACTACGGTATGCCCATCGTCGCCTGGGACGTTTTCGAGAGGGAATTCATCGGCGTTGCGGTTAGGAAAAACATCGATAGGACGTTCCCAGGCTTCTCGGAGGATGAGAAGGATATCATAGAGGTCAAGTATAAGCAGGGATTCGTTAGGAACCTCGGGCTCGTGAACTTGAAGGAGTGGGCGAACCAAGTTCTCTCCCTGGTAAAGAAGAAGGGGTTCCGATGCGCGCTTGTAACGAACGCCCCCCGACAAATCGTTGAAAAGATAACTCAAAACTTCAGGATCGACTCCTACTTCGAGGTCACAGTCTGCGAGGGCGAGGCTGAAAGGGCGAAACCCTCACCAGATCCAGTAGTCAAGGCCTGTTCACTTATCGGGGTTAACCCAAGTGAAGCAGTATTCGTTGAGGACAGCGTTGCAGGTATAATGGCGGGGAAGTCCGCCGGATGCTACACCGTCGCTATCGGAGATCTTGGGTCAAGTAAGAGGCTGATAGATGCTGGCGCTAGGGAGGTATTTGATGGGCTTAATGGATTATACGAGTTTATAGATAGAATCTCATGAATTTTTCCTAACTCAGATCACGTTCTACCGGATAATATCTGTAGATTCAGCTCGTGGGAGCTGACTAATCAAAAACCTTCACCTCACCGCCGAGAGGTGACTAAATAAAACCGGCGAAGGGAGACAAGATGATTTTGCCAGAAGAAAAACATGAGGAAAAGAACCCAGAGGTCAAAACTGACGCCTACTACGAGATCCGAATCTCGGAGCTACAGCGTCAACTCAGGGAAGCCCAGGAGGAGCTGAAGACCGTCAACGACGAGCTCACCCTCATCCGGAAAAACGATGTGGATAAGCTCATCGAGGAGATATCGGGAATCAGCACCTTCACCGAGGATGAACTGAAGGACAAGAGCCGGGAAGAGCTACTCCTGATCCGAGCAGCTATCGACAAAGCCCCGAGCACACGCAGAGGCATCCAGCCAGGCGCAAGCAACACCGAGTCCCAGACCAGCGGCCTAACCGCTGGCAAGTGGGACTCCGCGAAGCAGGAGTGGGTCCTCTAACATGGCTGACGAGGGATATGTCAAGCCCAGCAACAGCATCGTGGTCGCCGGCTCTCCCATCATTCAGACTATGAAGGTTGAGACCGCCACAAGCATGTACCCGGGGCGCTTCGTCATCAAAGGCACTAACAGCGATGACGCAATCGTCGCAACTGCTGGCTCAGCCGCCATCGGAATACTCGGCTACGAGCAAACCATCAAGAAGCACAGACCCGCAACCGTCGACACAATCTACCTACAGAATGCACAGGTCGCAATCCTCAGCGGACCAGGAGTAGTCGTCGTTGGTAGCCTAGCCGACAGCCAGACCATCGTAAAAGGCGACAGACTCGTCGTAGCCGCTGCGGGTGAGGTTGCGAAGGCCAGCGGGGCAGCAGCCGCAGCAGGCGCAACCGCAGTCACCGCACACATCGCAGCGCCCACGATGGTCGGCCCCATACCCACAGAAGGCATCGTCGTCGCAGTCGCCGAGGAAGCAAAGACCACCTCCGGTTCAAGCGCAGACATCATGATGAGGTTACTGATATGAAGTCCATGAGATTCGTCGGAGTAGACGAGCAGCTCTCCACCGAACAGGGACAAATCATAAGGGACAGAGCAGTCACAGCGGCTCGAAGACAGTTCATAGGACGCAAACTCTTCCCCGTCGGCCCCATCCTCGGCGAAGGAGCCCAATCATTCGGCTACGACACACTAACCGAGGTAAGCGACGCACGCATCGACGTAGGGTGGCCGGGCTCCGAGAGCAAGGACATCCTCAACCTCGCAAGAACCTCAGTCGCCATACCTACCGTCCACAAGGAATTCGAGATACCCAAACTTGACCTAGCCTCAAGCCGACTCAACGGTACACCCCTCAACCTCAGCGTCGTAGACAGCGCAGCCTACAAGGTCGCCCTCCAGGAGGACAGCCTCCTCATACTCGGTTGGAGCAGAGACGGCTCAAACTACGACATCAACGGCCTCTACAACTCCGCGGGAAACACGGAGAGCAGCAGCCTCGACTATGGAACTAAGGCCAACATCGAAACCAGCTTACTGAACGCCATTGGCCTCCTAGAAGCTGACGGCGTCTATGCACCTTATAACATGGTCCTCAACCCCACGCAGTACGCGCAGACCCTCGCCACAATCGCCAACACAGGCATCACCTACAGGGAGTACGTTGAGAAGACCATCGAGGGCACACTCTACCAGACCCCCGCAGTCACAGCGGGCACAGGACTCATCTGCAAGGCCAACGCGGACGGCTTCTTCGAGTACGTCATGGCTGAGGACCTCTCAACCTACACCGAGGTCCTGGCGAAGAGCAGGAACCTCTGGGGTAGAGTCTACGTCAGAGGCCTACCCGTCGTCTACGACGCCAACGCCATCTGCCAACTTACCACGATCTAACCACTTTTCTTTCTGTCACCCCTTCAATGGGGTCCGATGAGCCGGTGAAACCTCCGGCGAAACAGGGTGATCATGATTTGCCTAGGGAAAAGAGGGTTAAACTGCAGCCGGATGATCCGGAGACTCACAGGCCCCAGCTAATAGTAGGAATAGTCGCCTACAACCGGGAAGCGACGCTACCGAGGGCCATCGAGAGCGTCAGAGGTATCGCTGATCGGGTGGTCGTAGTTGAGGGAAGATTCGAGGACACGCCTGGAGCAGACACACGAAGCAGTGATCGGACAGCGGAAATCGCTAAGCGATACGGATCTGAGTTAATCCAGCCACAGACTCCGCTGCCACAGCCACAGCAAAGAGACCTATACATCGTCGGGAAGCCGGGAGACGTCTACCTTGTTCTAGACAGCGACGAGATACTAGAGGGAATATTTCCCAAGAGAGCCATACTAACAGGGACCTCTGCAAGCTACCAGGTGATGATTGAGGGACCACGCCACTGGTCAGCTTACCCAGTCGCCACAATCAGGGTCTACCGCCACATAGGTGAGAAGCCACGCCACAACCCGGGGCAGCTACTAATTGACGGGGAGGGCAGGATCATGGACGCCACTCATCCTAGCGGCTTCGGTGGAATCCTCCAAGGCTGTCATCTCCGGCACCTGAAGTGAACCTGTCTTGACTCAGACGATGCAGGCCTCCTATATCGGAGGCCTCGGAGTAGTAACTGTCGGATCCTCTGGCTACGACTTCACCGCAGCGCAGATGGAGCCACTCATCGATCAGGCCATAGACATCGCCAACGTCGAGGCAGGTCTCAGCATAGAGCACCTTTCCGGGACCTCAGGCAGCAAATCCGCGAGCTTGGCAGACAACCATATTGCAATCGTCTCAGTCCTGACCCTGATCCTCGCTATCAACGCCAAGCTCAGCAGCGAGGCAACAGAGTGGACAGTCGAGAGGAGGAACAACTGCGCTGAGATGATAGGGCAGAATGGGGCACTCACGCGACGATACGATGCACTGGTTAACGTTTTCCGGCAGGCTGGAGGCGACTCAGACACAGCTGACTCAATCGCATTCGCAAGGTACACGGAGAGCGAGGACGAGGAGACATGAGCAATCTACAGGTCCGAATAAAGTTCGGCGGAGAGAGCCAGACCGTAAGGGACATCGACTTCGCACAGTGCGACGCTTTGATCAAGTCTAAGGTTGGGCTGATGCTGGACGAGTATGGTCCGAAGATTGCGGATAAGGCTCGGAGAAACCTCAGGGAGCGAACCATCCATCCCGAGAAGAGCACGGGGAAGGCAGCTAGGAGCATATTCTGGAGAAGAGTGCCCAACGGGGTTCGCATCTACATGGGTGTGAGCTACGGTGGATTCGTCGAGGAGGACACCAAGCCCCACGACATCTACCCACGCAGAGCCCGAGCCCTCCACTGGATATCCATTGAGGCGAGTGGGGGTTCATGGGAGAATCTAGCAGGGCTTACAAACTGGAGAAACCTCCTGGCCGGTATAGTATCCGCTGATCGCTACGCGGCGCACGTCCACCACCCCGGTACCAAGGGTAAGCACATGATCAGGGACGCCGTCAGGGACTACGAGCCGGTGATGACGAGGAGGGTCACGGAGATCCTGAGACAGAGTCTATTGGAGAGTGCAAGGTATTGAGTGCAGTCGTACTTGTTGGGAAGCTGACGAAGCTCGAGATGGGAGTCGACGTCAATACGCACACCGACGTCACGAACCTCGTTTACATGAGGTGGAACCGCATCCACGAGGTCAGGGGAGCCTTCGTCTCAGCTACGAAGACGCCGGACCACTGGAGTCAGGGTCACAGCTGGGTTGCCTTCGAGGTGGGCCTCCTAGGCTACCACACCGCCTTCACAACTCAGGCAGTGGATGGCTCAGGCAACTATGCGTATGATGAGGATGGGGACAGCTACCCCATCGGCTACTTCGTCATCACCTATAAGGATAAGACGGGTGCGTCGAAGACGACCACATTCAACAACGCCATCGTAGCCACGATGGACCTCGAGCTGCGCGACACACAGGACCCGATCACAGTTGTAAGGGGGCTTGCCTATTACAAGACAGACGCTTAACAGCCTCACCTTCAACCATGTTCTCACCCACCTCGTTGAGGTGGGCAGGGAGGAGGAGGCGAGGAGCCTCTGGAGGGAGATACCTAAGGTGCTTAGCAAGCCCTACACTGAGCTCGCTGGTTTGGGTTGGCTTGAGGTGCAGAGGCTTCTGATCGAGGCTAACAACGGCGAGGTGATGAAGCTGCTTTCAAGCTTAGATGGCGGCGATGAGATCGTCTACAGCGACTGTTTGGAGCCTAAGGAGGCTGCCCGAATCATGGCGAGGCAGAGCAGCACCTGGAACCTGTTCAAGATGAGCCAGATAAGGAGGCATTGAAGCCTTGGCTGAGTCGGCGGCACAGACGATAACTGTTGAGGTCGACGAGGCGAGCCTCCAGTCCTCACTCATGCAGGTTCGGGGGCTCCTCTACGAGATCAACAGCGTACGTAACCTCGCCTCCGACACCATGAGGATGGCTGAGGACCCCAGCCTGGGCAACGCGTTCTGGCTTGGCATGCAGGTCCAGTCAACAGGCAGAAGGCTCAGGGGACTGCCAGACACCTTCACCCAAATCGGCTCAGCCGTGTCCAGCCTCGGAGCCTTCGCGGTGACGCCGATGGGAGCCCTCACCGTCGGGGCGGTAGCCACCGCAGCCGTCGTCGGAGGCCTAGTTCTCAGCGACCTGGAGAAGAGGCGGGTCTTCGAGGACTGGCAGACGCGGATGAGTCAAGTCGCTAAGCAACAGGGACTCACTCCATAGATTTTAATTTTACGAAAAAAATAACTACTTAGTTTTATTGTATAATTTGAGTTGATTATTTGTCAAATGAGGAAACGCTTGACCCAGAAAATTGGGATGAACTCAGAACACTAGGACACAGAATGCTCGACGATATGATAAACCATCAAAGAGACATCGCCAAGATAAAGCAAGCATTCCCGACTGAGACCTCGATCAAACAAATCTGCACTCCACTAACCGAAGACGGAGAAGGAGAACAAGCCGTATACGAAGTATTCAGAAACAGCATCCAGCCACACATCTCAGGCAGTGCGCACCCACGCTTCTGGGGCGCGGTAGGTGGAACAGGGTCACCATACGGGATGCTCACCTCGATGCTGAACGCTGGACTAAACTACGCCACTGAGGAGCCACCCAGCGTAGCAGGATACACCCACAAACAAGTGATCGAGTGGATTAAAGATCTACTAAACTACCCTAAGGAGGCAGGTGGCGTATTAGTAAGCGGAGGAAGTGAAGCGAATTACACGGGACTAGCAGTCGCACGCAACGCGTGTTCTGAGGTTGACATGAAGGCATGTGGGATGCAGGACGTTCCCCGAAGGATGACTATGTATGTGAGTGAGGGGGGACACCACTGCCTCGATAGAAGCGTCGAGTTACTCGGGATTGGGGGAAATAACCTTCGACGAATCGAGACTGGCGACGACTTCCGAATAAAGCTTGACTCACTGGAGAAAGCGATTAAACGAGATAGAGATGAGGGCTACCACCCGTTCTGCATAATCGGTAATGCGGGGACCGTCGACACAGGTGCATTTGACGATTTTAACGTGTTAGCTAACATAGCTGCAAGAGAGAAGATGTGGTTACACATTGACGCTGCGTTTGGCGGCTGGGTGAAAATAAGTAAAACTCACCGACATCTCGCTGATGGATTGGAACGCGCTGATTCAGTTGCTATTGACCTTCATAAGTGGATGTATATGCCCTATGGGATAGGATGCGCACTCGTTCGTGACAGGGTTGCGCACTACTCGACTTTCGCATATGGTCACGATGCTCAATACATCAAAGCACATAGGGACCTCCTCAGTGAGAGTGATCAGTTGATTCGTCCTGACATGTTGGCGTTGCCGCTTAGCCGTGAGTGGCGTAGTTTGAAGGCTTACATGCTTCTGAGGGCGTATGGTCGTGGTAAATATGGTCGTTTGATTCAGCAGAATCTTGATCAGGCAAAGTATCTAGCGGATCTCGTAAAGGATGATCCAGACATGGAGCTGACTACTCCAGTGGCTAGTAATGTCGTGTGTTTCCGTTTTAATCCCGGTGGTTTGAATGAAGATGAGTTGGATAAGTTGAACAGAACAATAATTAACGATATTTACAAGGTTCGTTTCTGGATGATTAGCGACACGGTTGTGAAAGGTCGTTTTACGTTAAGAGCTGCAATTACCAACCACCGAAGTAAGCGTAAAGATTTTGATTATATATTTAACCTTGTTAAGGAAGTTGGGCATAAGCACTTTGCGACTTTAAAAAAGTTTTAACAAGAGATTATTAAAAAATAATTATTTTCCATTTTGTTTTTTTACTGAATTTAGATTTAAAAATTTAGTGTTTCAAGGTCGATACTTGGTTTGACGATCATTACTGAACTTAACATCGATGGCACGAACAGGAAAGCCGACCACATCGGAGCCATCGTCATCAACCGGAGGATAAACGCCGTCGGCGACATGACGCTCCAACTCGACAACACGGCGGGAACATACGACGACCTTCTCAGCCCCGAGCATCAGTACATCTACCTTGACCTCGGCGGCTCACGGTTCTGGTACGGTCACGTTCACAACGTCGACAGCGTGGGCAGGGACGATAAGGGTAGGTGGGAGAAGCACGTCGAGGTCCAGGCTTGGGACCAGGCCGAGGAACTCACGTTCAAAGACGACTTCGAGAAAACGTACAACGTAGCGGATCAGACGCTCGACGATGTACTCGACGACGTATTAAACCACGCGTTAACCTGGAACCACATCATCTACTCTCAGGGAACCTGCCCCGACCTCCCCGTAGGCTCATTCGAGAAGAAGGAGGGGCAGAGCCTCCTCACCTTCCTCCAGGAGCTGCACAGGAGCGTAGACTGCCTCTTCTACGTCGACGACTCGGGCTACTTCAGATCCCAGAGCCTCGCAGGCATCAGCCCAAGCGGAGTCACATTGAGCAGAGGAAACCTAGTCAGCGAAGTCCGATTCAGGAGAATGGACGCAGACAAGCTCTACAACTACGTTAAACTCTACGGCAAGAACCCGCTCTTCGACGCCTGGACGGACCTCAACGCCTCGAGCTGGGATGGGCTATTCACGCCGGAGGACGACACCTCAACAAAGAGAGTTGGAGTCGCCTCAGTCAAGACCACTAGGACCTCCGGAACCTCCTCACCGAACCTCGAGCTCGACTTTAGCTCAGGCCTATTCAACTACACGAGCCTCGACCTCACGAAAGGCGAGATCGGAATGTGGGTCAGATACGACGGTGTCAGCGCCCTCAGCCCCCGAGCCATCAGGGTACAGCTCTACGACGGCTCTAACACCATCAACTACTACTCGGGAAACGTCAGCCTATTCATAACGAGCCAGGTCAACCGAACGCAGGCCTACAAGGATTACTGGAGCTGGATAACTGTACCCCTCGGAGTCCAGCCCGACACTAGCACCAACATCTGCGACCATTGGTGGCCGGTCCCACTCTCTGGGGAGTTCGACTGGGCGAACGTCGAGAAGATCAACATCCAGTACGAGCAGGCCTCATCCTCGGACTATCCTGATAACTTCTGGGTAGACGGATTATGCCTACCAGTGGCTCCCATCGCAATTGCCTCCGATGGCCCCTTTGGTACTGCGAAGGAGAGGAGGCCACTCGTCGCCTCAAGAGCTGACCTCAGGACCCAGATGGCTATACAGAGGGCGGCGGATACTCTGCTGCTTCAGCACAAGAGCCCCGCAATAGACGCCATCACTGGCAGATTCGCCGGGGACACCGAGCTGAGATACGCGGGGCTGGGCTTTGTCGCGGATTTCCCGATGGATATCTCGAGCCTAGATTTCTATGTTAGTCGACTCGTCCACACTATCGCTCCGTATCAGGATGTAGCGAAGGGGTGGGACCACATTATGGACGTCGAGGGTGTCCTGCTCAACGTGAGAGCGTATGACCTGTCTAGGCTGTCGCCGGGGGGCTTCGGATACAGTATTCCGGGGATTGGTTTGAAGGAGAAGTGATCGATGGAGAAAGCGAAGATAAAGACCGAGTGGATGATACACAAGTTCAGGGATCCCGATGGGAAGATCGAGGACGAGCTTAGGGCTGGGGAGCCTCTCACCGAGGTAATAGGAAGGTATCCCGGTCAGCTAATCGAGGTTGATTGCATCCATGGAAACTGTCTCCTCAACGAGGGCATTCAATACCTCCTGGACATAATCATCGGTGTTGAGGGAAGCCCCACCCTATGGGACGCAGCGAATGCTAGAGTAGGTGTGGGTGACGACACAACCGCAGCTTCGGCGTCCCAGACGGATCTAATCGCCGCTTCAAACAAGACCTACGCATCGATGGACTCAACCTATCCCCAGAGGAGCGGGCAGACCATCATCTTCAGGGGCACATACGGGGACGGCCAAGCGGAGTACTCCTGGGAGGAGTACGTGGTCGATAATGGAGCCGTCAGCGGCAAGACATTGAACAGGAAAGTTGAGAGCAAAGGCACGAAGGGATCCGGTGAGAGCTGGAGCCTTACCGTCGAGATAACACTCAGCTAGGAGTAAGATGAATTTGACGTGGTATAACTACACAGTAGCCTACAACGGCTTCGTCGCCGACCTAGTATCCAAGCTCATCGCCGAAGGCTGGACGCAGACCGAAGGAGGATACAATACTGTTCAACCCGCTGGCTACAGCATCTACTACCTAGTCGACGCCCTCGTCTACGGAAGCATCTACTACAACACGGACTCGGGCACAAGCTCCGGCAACATGACCTACATAAACATCCACATGAGGGCCGCCTACAACTCCGGGACACACGTCCCAACGACATCGGCAAACGGGGGCGACAGCAAGATCAGGCTCGTCTACGCTGTAGACCTCACTGCCGAGGCCGTCAAGCTCATCACAGTCAAGGGATGGATAGACGACAAGCACTGCTGCCTCTATGTCTGCCCCGACGCCACCCAGACCAACTACTCTAGCTGGATTCTCTACATGGGCGAAGTCGAGGCCGTGGGGGCGGGGGCGAACACCTGTATGCTCGTCTCCTCAGGTGTCACGAACGAGGTTGGTAATGGAGCATACAACCCCAGCTACGAGCAGCCTAACTCGGAGAGCCACCTCATCCACTGCCTCGGAAACGGGTACGCCTACTACCCCTTAGCCTATGGTATGGGTGGGAGCGCCATAGACTCTAAGGTTCGCACCGGCCAGATTCCGCTCTGGCAGTACCAGGCCGACTCTGTGAACCGCCTCAGCGACATTGCCTACCGCCTCCCCCCAAGCGTCGTCAGAGCTGGGTTCGCAGGCGCTGAATCCTTGGGAGACACCTTCACGGACACGGACCCGACGCCGGATGAGACGTTCACCCGCGTTGGCTTCCCCAAGCAGGAGGCGGGGAACTACACGGGCTACATGTATTGGCATAAGCACACCTACTCCAGCGCAGCGTTGGGCTCAACGTACATTGCACCTGTCTGGATTCGCTCAGCATAAGGAAGTCGCAACATGACCTCTTACACCTGGGCTGACTTCATCTGCGACGAGATCAGCTACAACCGCATTCAGACATACACGTTTGAGAGGAACGACCACTACTGCACCGGCGATGCCACACTCACGGTGGGAGTAACGGGATACCTCCGCCCCGTCCTTCAGTCGCCGGGAGCGCGTGGCTGGGACCGATATAAGTTAACAGGGACGGTTTACAACGTCGACGGCGACCCAGTCTCCGGAGCAGATGTCTACCTGATGTGGGGTGATTTCAAGGGATTCACAGTAGTTCAGCACGTTCAGTCAGATGTCAACGGGGTCTACCTGTTCTACGTCGAGGACAAGGAGACAGAGTATTCCGTTGCCGCCTGGTTCTGGGACGCAGGGCTGGGGGAGTATATTCGCGGGGTGACTGACCGTAACCTGAAGGCCGTCCCAGTGTAAGTAGGGGGCGTTTCTACGTCGCATCAACCTGAGGACATCCGTCTTAGACCATCAGGTGTCGCAGACCCGAAGAATGTCAAGCTCTACCCCTGGGCGGTCTCGGGAAACCTGGAGATAACCGAGGTAGAGTCAGGGAGCGGAATCGACCATGTTCGGGTCTCAAAGATCCTGATAATTGTAGAATCGGGATCAGGCTCAGACGCCGTCGCTAAGGCGAAGCCCTCAGCCTTCACGGTAACCGACTCCGGCTTCGTCGCCGACGTCATTGTTACGGAGAAAACCATCTCCCATCTGGAGAGCCTCGAAGCCCATCTTGAGACCACTCTCTGGAGCCTCAAACCCACAAGTCGGATAGGGGCCATACTCAGGGTCCACGCGACCATAGTAGACGAGGGGAGGCTAAGCGTCTCAGGCGAACCCAACAGGCTTCACAGCGGATACATCTACCCATTTGGAGGCATAGACAACCTGACGGCTGTGAGGGCCATCTCAGACGGTGACATCCAGCCGCGTCTATTCAGCAGCCAGAAGACGCCAAGGGGTTACTATCAGGGGCACCGCAGTTGGACGGTCGAGCTGTATACGCTGGGCCGCAGCTCCGTACTCGATGCCCTGAGCGATGAGGACGGCGACAGCACAGAGTTTGATGTCCTTGACATCAGATGTCTGGACATCCAGGGAAACCCCAGCAACATCTTCGCGGAGGACTGTCTAATCGCCGGTGTGGAGGCTGTACATGAGGACTCACGAGATGCGCTCTATCACTATTCGATTAGATGTGGACGCTTCAGCAGGACGCCAATGATGCATGTCCTGAAGATGACGATGAAGCCCGTCTCAGCTCCACTCACCATCGAGATAATCCACCCAATACTATACCCCGTATCAGCGACACCGAGCTGGAAGCTGGCTCACGACCTGGAACCGTGTATATCAGCAGTCGCTGTACCAGACTATTATCCATACGAGGGCATGATCTGGCTCATCATAGCCGAGCCGAAGACTGGGGGCACGCTGAGCTTCTCTGGTTGGGAGGCCATCCGCCTCGAAGACAACAAGCTCATAACTGCCGTAGCTGACACCGCCTCCGGCTACGTGATATATAGCTCGATTCCGTTTGTGCTGGATAACGATTACTCGTTGGGAGAGGTTTCTGAGGCAGGCATTGCCTCCTATATTGTGCCGCCGCAGGACGGCAACTCCTCACATTACGTCTACTGCCGATTCGCAAAGGGCTGGGGAGTCACCGCGCACAATACGACACATGACGGCTATGCTAGAGCCAATTCAGGCTCAGGTATCTCCTCACAAGCTTGGGAAAGCGTCTACGAACCTTATTCGGGTTGGCGTGTGGCGTGGTACCTCGACGGGCAGTTTATCGGCTTTGGTAGCAAAAGCCCTTACATTCCCGTCAAGCAGGACGGCACCTACCACATCTTGACTAACTCTCTGGTCTTGAGCTGAGCACGACGCGAATTCGACTTTGAAAGTGAAGGTAAAATGGGTATGAATAGTGGTTGCCAGGTCTCACGCATCGTAAAGGTCGAGGTCAGGGACAGGTATGGGAACCTGAAGGCCGTGGCCGAGAAAACGCAGCCGACGCTGAGCCTATACAAACGCGTGGTTGTCAAGGATGAGGCCGGCGAGATTAAGGAGGATTCGGGTCTCCAGCCAGCCCACAGCTTCACCATCAACTTCCTCAAGTTTCTCGAAGCTCACTGGAGGATGAGAAGCGACTCTACAGACACCGGCGACTACACTTGGAAGCCCGACGTGCCGGCTCAGGACGTTACCAACACACAACGCACCATCCAGACAAACAGCGCCTATCGTGACGTTAGTAGATACAGCCACATGCTGGCAACCGCAGGGGATGGCGACGCCAACTACGGCATAGTGCTTGGAACCGGGGTAGGTGCGGAAAGCAATGCAGACTACGCCTTGGGAACGAAGATCGCAAGCGGCACTGGCTCCGGTCAGCTTGACTATGGCCCCCAGAGCTTCGTAACACCCTACGTGAATGGCAGTTACATTGACTTCGTTCTCAGCCGCAGCTTCTACAACGCAAGCGGCAGCCCCATCACAGTCACCGAGTTCGGATTATACATCAAGAACGGGAACTACTACTTCTGCTGGATACGTGATCTTGAAGCGAATGGTAAGACCGTCCTAGCCGGGGACACGATGGTCGTCCAATACACGATCCGGTGCGGAGCTGGCTGGGTCCTCAACTTCCTCTACGGCCTAAAGAGCTACATGGAGAACATCACCTACAACGACAAACTATCCGCAAACGGAACCACCCCCGACTACGTCGATGACTCAGACAACGCCACCATGACGGGAATACCATGCGGCTACTGGGGCGCAAACAACTGGAACAACGATGCCACCCGAGGACTCGTCGTTGGGTCAGGCAATGACGCGGAGGCCTTCACCGACTACAAGCTCCAAACCCAGATACCTAACACCACCCTAACCCACCTGAACGAGAACTGGACCACGGCGGCAGTCGTTGGCTCCAACGTGGACCTGATTATGAGCCGCAGCTTCTACAACCCAGGCGCCTCACCCGCCACAGTTACAGAATTGGCCTTCTATGCGGGTGCCGGTTCTAATCACACCACCGGCCTAGGTAGCGCTTTCTGCCTCATCCGTGATCATCTGGGCGCAGGCGTCACGATTGACCCCGGAGATACCGGCACCGTCCAGTATACGTGGAGAACAAATGTGGCTGATTAGAGCAGCTTTGTCAGTTTCAGATTTCTCCCACCTTTCAGATAATGAGTTTACCTTAAGCAGTGAACTGAACGGGCTGTATTCATGATAGTTGGTGGAGAACCCGATAAGAGATTAAGTGAGATAATCGAGAGGTACGAGAGAGCGGCCAAAGAGTCAAACCTCTCCACGGAGGACGCTGAGGCATTACGTGATGTGATTGCGGACTGGAAACAGTTTGGGGCTGAGAAGCTTTACCGATTCGCTTTACACGATACCTGGAACTTTCCGATACATCTTGCCATTTTATCAGCTGTTCAGGATAGGAAGAAGATTAACAGGTTAAGAGTGGAGCACGTCGTAGACTAATTCGAAAGTAATTCGGATACTAATTCAGTCTCTTTTTCAGATTCTACGTTAGGGGCCACGGTTTTTCCCTCTAGCCTCTCCTCGAACTTGAAGAGGTCCTGATTCCTTGTTCTAAGCTCCATCAAGACGAGTTCAGCGCCAGATGGCTGCTTCCACACTGCGTCGATTGACTCCCTAACCTCTGCCTCATTCTTGGAAAGCCTGCATATCTTCTGAGCGGTCACCACTTTCGGTACGCCGTGGTTTTGAAGGCGAGAATTGAAATCTGCCGCCGTCACTAGTTGCAGCCGCCGAAGGGCAGCGTATTTGGCGAGGCTCATCCACTTTCCCTGAACGTTGACGTTCTCGGTTGGGTTGAAGGCGCTGGCTGCGAAGACGCCGACGATGCCCTGCTTCATCTCCCTCCCCGATGGCGTGTCCACGCCAAAGTCCTTGCTCCACCGGAGGACCTCGAGGAAGTCGTCGACGTGGCCCTTATTGACTACTCCCCACTTGCAACTCAACACGTAGGTGATAGGCTCCGCGAAGACGCTGGGGTTCACCTCCCAGACCCTGTCCAATTCCGCTGCACTCCTCCTTCCACCAACACCCTTGAGGAGGTAAACCGTGATCCTGCGTGAATCCATCTTCCCACCACGGTGGTTCTGGGTCCAGAACTTGGCGCCCGTTGTGAACTTGTCTATGAACCAGTCCGCGGCTGCCTCCCAGTTATGCCCCACCCGATTATCGCTGCCCTTCTCCAGGCGGAGGCTGAGCCTCTTTGCCTCAGTCGCAGCAACCAGATCCTCTTCACTCATGGAGGAGTGGTAGTAGTACCTGTAGGCTCCGAAGAGCTTCACCTCCCTTATGGAGGGATAGAACTCGAGGGCTCTGGTGACGGCCCTCTCCGCCTGGTTACGGTTGCAGCCCAGCTGATCCTCCATATAGGCGTAGCCAACCAGGCTCCTGAGCTTAGAGTGCTCAAGCACCATGTCCCTGACCCTGTTAACCCTCGTCATCGTGGGGCTGCTCGCATAGACTCCCTGCAGCGCCATGTTAGTCCGATCAACTGCCTCCGAGTAGGCGGCCTCACGAGGCTTATCCTGATCAATCCAGGTCAGCAGGAAGCCCTCTCGGAAGGGGGACTGCCTCTCATCCGTCTTATACCCCCTAATGTAGACGAGGCCCTGTCTCTCAAACCTCCGCGCATTCGCCATAATGTCCCCGCAGCGCACCCCATGCTCCCCAAGCTGCTTCACAATATCCGTAGAGTAAAACGCCTTGAAACTGTTCACCCGGAGAAAATCAAGTACCCTCCCCGCCTTACTGACCCCATGCCCACCCCTCGCATCAATATGCTCCCGGGAATACCCCACAAACACCCTACCACTAACCGACAACGAATCCATCGACTCCGACACACCCACATACAGGTGATAAGGCCGCGTGTGGCTACTCCGACCCCGGACACCCAGGTTAACACTCTCACGCTCACAGATCGGCTTCAACGTCCGCAACACTAAACCTCGAAGCCAACAAAGATACAGCGCATTTCCAGCCCTCTTCAACGTAAGTCCCGACAACTTCGAAATATCACGAACACTCCGAGGCGCACCATCACTCAACGCAGCCAACACCCGCCCACGAGACTCCATATTCGCCAACCCAACACCGAACACACCCACCCAACCAGAGAATTAAACCCCTACGCACAACACTCCAGTAGGGACCAAAAAAACTAAGCTCTTTCGTAGACTCTTTACTTAAAAGGAACTAGAAAAACGCTTAAAAATTCTCGGGAATTTGGTGGGGTCGGGAGGATTTGAACCCCCGGCATTTGGGTTTC
>Ga0315286_10000134_pt1 | contig 52706 bp, 42 predicted proteins | sample YL17G10_0_MG_FD_205038 | JGI IMG/M metagenome (GOLD analysis project Ga0315286, IMG submission 205038) | Sediment microbial communities from Yellowstone Lake, YNP, Wyoming, USA - YL17G10_0 | ecosystem: Environmental > Aquatic > Freshwater > Lake > Sediment | place: USA: Wyoming | collected...
TATCGCTGACTTCGAGGAACTTGATGATTTTGTGTATGTGTGGGAGACTTTCGAAATCGACGACATGCTCACCAAGAATGGAAAACCAAGGATCTGGACGGATGAGAAGTACTGGTTCAAGGATGACTTCATTTGGAATCTGTACATCGAGCGGATCAACCTTGAATACCGAAAAAAGCTCGCCCGAAACCCGAGCTACCACAACGAGAAAACGACTCTGGTGGAGTTTGCGCGCGGCGGTGACAACGGCATCTATGAAGCACTCACCTATCTGCACGAGGATATTCTGAAACGCGCAGCGCTGATGTACATTCGCGTCTCCTACGAGGAATCGGTCCGCAAGAACCGCCGCCGTGCGCGGAAAGGGCAGGAGGATTCGATCCTGTATCATTCGCTGCCGGATGAGAAGATGGAATTCTACTACAAGACCAACGATTGGGACAAAATGGAGGCAAAGAATCCAACGTTCATTGAAGTGAAAGGACACAAGATTCCGTATGCGGTATTCGAGAACGAGCCGGAAAAAACGCTTCATCCCAAGTTAATCGGGGATGAATTGGAGCGAGTGACGAAGAATCTGTGGTCCATCAAGAGGTAACTGCTTCGAGTTGAAGAGGCGCGATTAGTTTTGTCGGACAGGATGGCATCCTGTCCGACAAGGAGAACCTAATGCTATCAGACGCTGAGTTCTTTCATCGGCGCCACCTTCCTCATTTGTACCTTCCGAACGCAGTCTATTTCATAACCTTCCGCTTGGCGAGGTCTCTGCCCAACCATGCCATTGAAGGGTTGCAGGAAAAGTCTCGACTGCGACGGAGAGAGCCGTTTGGCTACGTGGACTATGACAAGGCATTGGATAAATGCAAGGCCAATGTCAAGTGGCTATTAGATGATCGAATTGCGCCCTTGATTGCGGAAGCGATAAAACATAGAGATGGGGGAGACTATGACCTGGCGGCATGTTGCATCATGCCGAATCACGTGCATTTGGTGATTGGAGTAGGGAACCACGATTTGTTTGAGCCAGTTCGACAGATTGACAATCTGTCGGACATGCCGCTATCCAAAAACCTCAAGCATGATGTCCTCGGAACCGTTCGACAGGTCGGCAACCTGTCGAACAAGTCGGTTTCTGAAATAATGCGCTCGCTTAAGAGGTACACTGCAAGGGAGGCAAACAAGGTTCTCAAGCGGTCCGGAGCGTTCTGGCAGGATGAAAGCTACGATCACGTGATAAGGAACGAAGCGGAATTAGAAAGAATCGTTAGGTACGTTGCGTACAATCCCGTCAAAGCCAAACTTATCCAGAACTGGCGCGACTGGAAATGGACTTATACGGTCTTCGATATTGATTAGGCCCGGCGGACTGACGAGCGGGGCAGTCCGATAAGGAGAAGAGTTTTGTCTTTGTCGGACACGATGTTGTCCTGTCCGACGAGGAAAGCTCAGTGCTTGAATCCCTTTCGCCGTTGCTGGCTGTACCGCTCGAGTGCCTTGTCGATGATCGGATAGGCCTCAGCAGCATGCGCGAACTCGTCGACCTCTACCGCTTTCCCTTCGAGCTGCTTGTAATCCTGGAAGAACCGACGAAGCATGTTCATCAGGTGGGGAGGCATATCGGTCGCCTCATGGTACGAATTGTATGTCGGATCCTGCGTCGCCACCGCGATGATCTTGTGATCCTTTTTCCCCGAGTCGATCATCGTCATCAGTCCGATGCAGCGCGCATGGATAATGGTTAACGGGACGACGGCTTCCTGGCAGAATACCAGAACGTCCAACGGATCGTCATCCTCTGCCAACGTCTGAGGGATGAATCCGTAGTTTGCCGGATAGAAGACGGCGGAATACAGAACCCTGTCCAATCGTATGAGGCCGCTTTTCTTGTCGAGTTCGTACTTGACGCTGGATCCATACGGAATCTCAATGATCGAATTGAACTCCTTCGGCACCTCTTCGCCGGGAGTGACATCGTGCCACGGATGAATCATAACACCACCTTTTCGTTAAGTACGTTTCATCAACTTCAATGAGCTGGTCTTCCTTTGGGAACCACATTCCACAGTTTCAACATCAGCACAGCCCCGATCATCGAAAACCCTATCATGCTCGGTCCCCAAACACCCCATCCCCACGTTTCCAACATCCAACCCATTCCAGTACCGACCGCTGCACCGCCAATGTACTGCATCCCGTCAAACATACCCGTCGCACTCGCTGCCGCTTTCTTCCCGCCGAAGTCCATCGAGGCGGTCCCCGACAGCATCGAATGGACCATACTGATCGCAAATGAATTGACGACAAACGCACCGATAATCAGCTCGACACTCGGAGCCCTCCAGATAACCGCTAAGCACAGTATCTGCAGGAAATATCCGATGAAGGCAACGGGGGGTCGTCGTGACTTGAAAATCCAATCAGACGCCGTGCCGGCCGCGAATGCACCGGCAATTCCGGCGAGGACGACATAGAGAGCACCCTTCTGAAAGACGGGCGAATCAAGCGCGAGATGCTGCGCTTCCTGCATATAGCGTGGAAACCATTGCTCGAATCCATGCCGGACGAAGCCCGTGCAGAACTCTGCGGCTGCGATAGTCAAAGTAATCGGGTTTTTGAACACCTTCTTCATCAAGTAGGCCATGTTCACTTTTTCCGTGTCGCCACTCGTTGCGTCAGCCGTGTCAAATGGGGGGTAGCCGACTTCATCCGGGCTATCGCGAACAAAAAGGTAGGTGAGGACACCCATCAACACCATCACGCCAGCTGGAATGAAGAAGACCCATTGCCACGGTAGCACGGTGACTGCGATACCCCCAACAACAAAAATCAGCGCCCGACCGCTTTGGATCATCGAACCGAAAATGGCGGAGAAAACGCCACGCTCGCGCACATGAAACCATCCGGAATTCACTTTGATCAACGAGAGCGCACTGTAGGATTGGAAGTAGGCGTTTAAGGCCCAGGAAGTCGCAAAGTAGCTGAGGAGTAGAGTCCCCGTCCCAAGAAATCCTAAATAGGCTCCCAATCCAAAGGCAATGTTGAAGACGACCGAACCAAAAACACCGATGAGCATCGCCTTCCGGCCGCCGATCCGATCGGCAATCGGACCGTTGAAGAGCGCGGAGACGCCATAGATCGTCAGCGCGGCCGTGATGATTGTGCCGACTTGCGTTTTGTCCCATCCGTAGTTGTCGGAGAGGGCTTTGTTGGCGAACGAGAGGTTGTAGCGCCCCATATACATGGCTGCGTACGTAAATCCGAGCGTCAACCAATTAAGCGCACGTCGTTTTCGAAACGCGATGCTGTGAACAGGTCGATCCGATCCGGTCTGACTCATGCAATGCTCATTCCATATTGTACGAGTGATGAATACTAGCCGAGGAGTTCTTTTGCCTTCGTGAACACATTCTCCATCGTGAAGCCATACTCTCTATAGAGCACCTCGTACGGGGCTGATGCCCCGTATCTGTCAATGCCGATAACCGTCCCTGAATCGCCGACATATTTGTGCCACCCCATCGAGGAACCTGCCTCGACCGCGAGCCGTTTTTTCACGGATGGAGTGAGGACCGACTCACGGTATTCCTTAGATTGCTTTTCGAACAGCTCCCACGAAGGCATGCTGACGACACGTGCCTGTATCTTCTCCCCGATTAGCTGCTCGTAGGCTCCGATAACATACTGCACTTCGGAGCCGGTACCGATCAAAATGATCTGTGGGGTCTTCGAGTTCTCGGCGAGTGTATAGGCACCCTTCGCAAGGTTTTCCGCGGATGCGTACTTTGACCGGTCGATCAGCGGCACTTTCTGGCGTGTGAGGGCCAGCGCGATTGGCCCCGTCCTGTGTTCGATGGCGACTTTCCACGCGGCTGCTACTTCATTCGCATCCGCAGGACGGATAAGCGTCAAGTTCTGAATTGCCCGAAGAGCTGCGAAGTGCTCAACAGGTTGATGCGTCGGGCCATCTTCCCCAAGCCCGATACTATCGTGCGTGTAGACAAGAATCGGACGCACTCCCATGATTGCGGCCAGACGTACCGGCGGTCGCATATAGTCCGAGAAGACGAGAAACGTCCCGCTGTAGGGAATAATCCCGTCCGTGAGAGCCAGCCCGTTCAGGATTGACCCCATCGCGTGCTCGCGCACGCCGTACCGTACGTAACGAGCGCCGTAGCCTGAACTCGAAAAATTACCCATCTCCTTCACGAACGTGTTGTTGGAAGGGGTCAGGTCGGCAGATCCACCAATCATGGTCGGAAGATGAGGCACAATTGCATTCAACACCTTGCCTGATGCCTCGCGTGTTGCCATGGCACCGGTCTCGGGACCGAACACCGGAAGAGCCTTTCTCCAGACGTCCCCAAAATCGTTCTTGCGTATGAGTTCCCATTCTGCCGCCAGGTCGGGATATTCTTTCTTATGTTCGAGACAAAGCGTATCCCAAAGTTGTTCCCATTTCTTTCCACGGTCAACGGCCTTCCGAAAATGCTTCAGTACGTCGTCCGGAATGTAGAACTGCTTGGATGGATCCCAACCCAGGTTTTGCTTGGTCAGCTTGACTTCTTCTTCGCCGAGGGGCGATCCATGGACTTCGGCCGTGTCCTGCTTGTTTGGGCTGCCATAGCCGATGTGAGTCCGGACTTTGATCAAGGAGGGGCGCTCAGTTTCTTCTTGCGCTTCCTTGATGGCCTTGTCGATCGCGTCAAGGTCGTTGCCGTCGGAGACTGTTTGGACATGCCAACCGTACGCTTCGAAGCGCTTTGCGACATCCTCTGAAAAGGAAAGGTCAGTGCTGCCGTCAATGCTGATGTGGTTGTCGTCGTAAAGATAAATGATGTTTCCGAGCTTCAAATGGCCTGCCAGGGAAGCCGCTTCCGACGTGACGCCCTCCATGAGGTCGCCATCGCCACAGATCGCATAGATCCGGTAGCTGATAATTTCCGCTTGAGGTCTATTATATCGGGCGGCGAGGAATCGCTGGCCAATCGCCATTCCGACGCCGTTGGAGAATCCTTGTCCCAAGGGTCCTGTCGTCGTCTCGACACCGGCGGTGTGATACGATTCCGGATGTCCCGGTGTCTTGCTGCCCCATTGTCGGAAATTCTTGATGTCCTCCAATGACAAATCGTACCCTGTGAGATGGAGAAGGCCATAGAGAAGCGTGCATCCATGGCCGGCGGAGAGGACGAAGCGATCTCTGTTGAACCAGCGAGGATTGGCCGGATTGTGTTTCAGGTGCTTTGTCCAAAGGACGTAGGCCATCGGCGCGGCGCCCATTGGCATTCCCGGGTGCCCGGACTTTGCTTTCTGAACGGCATCCATGGCAAGCGTTCGAAGTGTGTTGATGCCGAGCTGATCAAGCGAAGAAGGGATGTTCATGGACATGGAGAGTTGTTGATCGGGATTTTTGAAAAACAAACGGTTGAAAGATAAGGAAGGCTTGGGACAAAACCAACGGCGTCTTCACAACCATCTCAGGACCCGTGAGCAACCAAGGGCAGACGCCTCACGGGTCGATCAAACCGTCCAGACTAGGCGGTCGGTTTGTCGTAGTCCTCGACGAAGCGGAGCGGGAAGACGCTTTTATGGATGGGATGCGTGATCGTAAGAACCGGTGTTGCTGAGCGGCGTACAACTTCCTCGACCACGTTGCCGATCTGGACGCGGCGCATTCCCCGTGCACCATGTGTTCCCATGACAATCAGGTCGACTTGCAGCTCATCGGCGAGTCGCACAATGGTATTCTCAGGTTCGACATCTCTACCGACGAGTTTTTCGATGGAGATTTCATCCGCGTGCTCGTGATACATCCGCAGTTCAGGGAACCGGTGCATGAGCAATTCGGAATTCTGCACCATCAGGTCGGCAACATGGAGAAGAATGATCTTTGCGCGGTGCCGGCGGGCCACAGAAACCGCGTACGGGACTGCGTAATTCGAGTATTCTGAAAAATCGGTTGGGCAAAGGATGGTCTGCACCTTCCAAGGGTCGCCGTTTTCCTTCGGGCGGAGCGTAATCACCGGAGCGCGGCAAAGGCGGACAACTCGTTCCACGGTCCGTCCTATCAAATGAGGGGAGGAACGTCCAAGTCCTTCCGTGGCAATCACGACGGCGGAATATCGCTTCACTTCAGCCTCATCGATAATCTCTCTGTACGCTGTCCCGAACCGGACGATGCACTCAACATTGAGCCCGCCCAGCTTCGCCTGTGCAATGACATCGGAAAACCTTTTCTGGGCAACTCCGGCCGCCGTCGACCGATACTCCGCTATTCCGTGCTCGCTGTGGTCGAGGAAGCCGAGCGGATCCCGCTCGTGCTCATCGACATACATGAGCGTGATACTCCCGGATTCTTTGCCGGCCAGAAACGCCGCGTAGCGGATTGCATGGAGAGAAGCTGGCGAAAAATCGATGGGACACAAAATACGTTCAAATCGGTACATGTCGGTTACTCACGTATGAATGATTCGTAGAGACGAAACCGTGCCAATCCAGTTATCGTTTCTTCTTCATAGCCTTCAGCACTTCGTACTGATGTTCCATTTCCTTCAGGTTCTTCGATAAATCCCACCATCCGTGTTTGAAGCTCGCAAAATCCGGTCCGGACATTGCCGAAGCATACCGTACGGAATTGGCGTAGAACAGCCACTGCTCAATCCACAGTTTCTCAATCGGTTCGTCAAAAGGATTGGTCTTGTTAGCCAGTTTCTCATCCCATGCCTTGGTAAGGATCTGAGTTGCCGCGAGCGTCATCTTGTCTGTCTCGACGATCGTCGAATCAAGTTTCGCAAAGTGTTTCTCTGCGTACGAGGAAGCATGGCAACTCTTGCAGATATCCTTCATGATGTTGCGCCGTCCGTTCTGCTCTTCTCGTGTCAACAGGTATTGTGATGCCGGTTTACCGCCAAAGGTTGTCGGGAGTGGAAGGCCGTCTGCGTTCTTGATCTCAAATGTTGCGCCGCTCTTCGGCTGAGGATGAGAAAAGACCAGTCCGAAGATCCTCACCCACAGGCGTCCGCCAAAATCGTGCGTTCGCTCTGCAATCACAGTACCGGCAGGATTCGTCACGAGACTGTTATGGCAGGTCGCACATGTTGGCACTGTGATGTTCTTTCCAATGACCCACGGTACGGCATTCCATTCCATTTCATTCCGCTTGGTCTCGAAAATATTTCCGTGTTTGCTTTCCAGATAGATATTGTACGCAGGAACGTCGGGTTCAAGATGACACTGTCCGCAGGTGTGCGGCTTCCTTGCAACTTCGATCGAAAAACTGTGACGCGCATGACATGCCGTACATGTTCCCTGACTTCCGTCGGGATTGACTCTGCCGACACCGTGATTCGGCCAATTCGCCAAATCGGGAACCTGGATTTCCCCGGCATCGCTATCGACGGTTCGCATCCCCTTCACCTCTACATTTGTCCCGTGACAGCCGTAGCACGTTTCGTTGTTTGTGGTGGGCGAGGATGGCTTCGACACGAGGCGTCCTTGCTTCATCTCCTGCACCCCGGTTATGGTTTCCACAAGCAAGTGGTAGACAGGATTTTTCTGCAGATTTCCCCGGGCATGAGCTTTCTTGGAATCGCTGTACTGCTGCACCTCCACGCTGTGACAGGTTTCGCAATCGCCCGGACTCACGACGACGTTGATGTTGTAGCCGAAGTGCTCGAAGTTGTCTTTGTGTGAGGATCCGCGAAGCGAGTGGCACTCATAACAGCCAACCACGACATTTTGCAACGCGGATGGTATCGAGGAACTGGACACCCGTTTCTCCATCGCTGGTTTCGAGAGTGCAGTCTGGGGAATCGTTTTTGAATGTCTGCTCATCCTCCAGTCGGCGACGAGGCCGGGCGTATAGTTCTCGTGGCAATCGATACATGCTTGCGTCTCGGCGCTGACGTTCTCGACTGTCACGCGGGGGACTTCGGAATTCGTTGGAACAAACAACACAAGTTGAAAGATGGATGGAACAAATGCTAAGATGGTCATGGTCGCACCCTGTCGGAGAGTATTGGGAAAGATGTACACATCGTCGATGGCGAGAGACTGAATACCACAGGTGTAATTTCGCACATTTTTTGTATGAACGCAAAGAATTATGAAATGACTCCGGAAGAAAAGTCCGGATCTCCTTCTACCGTGCGATGAGTAAGGAACTTCTTCGTTGGGATGCATCGTTCCATGCTGGATCCTTGACCGCGAGAGTCAAGATTGGGAATCATTTTCTCATCTCCGGCATTCTTGCCACGGTCAGGAATTCTGTTCTCCAGAAATATGTATGAAATCGAGGACTCCGATTGGCACAACCTTTGTCTCTGTTCTCAAGCTGGGCAGTTCGGTGAAATCCCTCCGGAACGATTGTCAAACTTGACAATGCTTACTTCGAATCCAAACCGCGCACAATTGAAAGGAGTCAACATGAAGACGGCATATCTGGTTGTGTCTTTCCTTCTTGCATCTGCCTGGACAGGTGCCAACGCGCAGGAGAAAAAAGCTGGCGAGGAGGCACTCGGCACCCGAAAATACTCTGATTTTGAAAAGCCGGAGTTCTGTGGCAAATCGTGCCATGTCGATTTCTATCAACAGTGGTCACAGGCCATGATGTCTCAGGCATACACACATCATTGGGATGAGATCGAGTACTTCAAATTGGCGATTCCCCATGCAGAAAAGGATCCAAAGGTTGCTGGGGTGAAGGCCGGGTGTAACGGTTGTCATTCGCCAATGGCATTCCTGGCTGGCGACGTTCCGCCACCCAAGCCGGAAGCAAAGAGCCGTGCCAACGAATCCGTGGCGTGCGACGTTTGCCACACTGTTACCGGATTCAAAGGGGACACCCCGTTCAATTTCAATTTTGTCTCAGAACCGGGAAAGGTGAAATACGGGCCGCGTGACGGATTGGCGTCTCCCGCTCACGAAACAAAGAAATCCGAGTTTCATAGGAAGGCCGAATTCTGCGGAACCTGTCACAACGAAAAAAATTCTTTTGGCATTTGGGTGAAGTCAACGCATCTTGAATGGAAAGAAGGACCGTATGCAAAGGAAGGCGTCCAATGCCAGAATTGCCACATGACGTATGCCAAGGGGCGCAACGCAACGATGGCAGGTGAGCTTCCGGATGTCGCCCAGCACTTATTCCATGGTGCACATGACAACGGAAAGGTTCGCGGAACGATTGAAGTGCGGATTCATCCGGATACGCGCGAACTCGAGCCGGGAGAGCGCGTAACGTTTACCGTCGCCTTGTTCAATCAAAAGACCGGGCATAAATTCCCAACCGGCTCTTCCGAAGAACGGCTGGTCTGGCTTCATGTGGAAGCCATGGATGCGAAAGGGAATGTGTACCACCTCACGGTGGACAAAAAGGGATTCCCCGGCGAAGAGTACACGATTGCAGCGAACACGCTTGCTTACCAGGACATGGGTATTCCCCTGAACATTCCCGATTTCAAAGGCGTGCAGCGGGATGGCGTACCGGAGGGGGACAGGATTTTCCGACTCCCGTATCTTGATCCCAAGGGTCAAATGACGATCATGCAATGGTACACGGCCTCTCAGGCGACCGACTACAGGATTGGTCCCCGAGAAACAAAACTGGAAACATTTACATGGACTCTTCCGACCGCCGCTGCGCCGGGACCGATGAAAGTGAAAGCGACGCTCAATTATCAAAAACTGCCGAGACCCATTGTCGAATTCCTGGATGTTCCGTTGGATGAGGCCGAAATTGTGGAAGTGAATTCGCATAGTACCACCGTAACTGTGTTGCAGTAAGGTGTAAACGATCATTCGCTGAATTCTACTATGAGAAAGGGAATGAGACCATGAAACAGATCAGCGTTGTTGCCGTGTTTTTCTGTCTGGTATGTGTCCTGCTCCTGGAAGAAGCCATAGCTATTCCGGCATTCGCCAGGAAATATGATATGTCGTGTACAACCTGTCACGCGCCGTTTCCGAAGCTCAAATCCTTTGGCGATGAGTTTGCCGGGAACGGATTTCAGCTTGTTGGCCAAGAACCGGCCCGATACTACAAGGAGACAGGTGACGATTTTCTCCTGCTGATGCGGGAGATTCCGCTGGCACTTCGCATCGAAGGATATCTGCGGTATCAGCCCGAGACGGCGGACAGGTCTGATTTTCAGTCACCGTACCTGATCAAGCTCCTTTCGGGAGGTCAGATTGCACGGGATATCTCATACTACTTCTACTTCTTTTTCGGCGAGCGCGGAGAAGTTTCGGGACTGGAAGATGCGTTCGTCGTGTTCAACAATTTGTTTCAGCAGGATCTCGACCTCTATGTCGGCCAATTCCAGGTGTCTGATCCTCTTTTCAAACGGGAATTGAGATTGACGCTGGAGGACTACCAGATCTACCGGACAAAGATTGGGAGTTCCTCGATCAATCTCACGTACGATCGGGGGATGATGCTCACGTATGGACTGCCGACGGGGACAGACATCATACTCGAAGTCCTGAACGGAAGCGGTATCGGACCCGCAGATGCAGACAGGAACTTCGATATCGACAAGAACAAGAATGGAATGATGCGCGTCTCACAGGAGATCAGCAAGAATATCCGTATCGGTGGATTTGGCTACTATGGGAACGAAGACAAAGCCGCCAACACGAACAGGACGTGGATGGCCGGTCCGGATTTGACGGTGACACTCGACCCGGTGGAATTGAACGTGCAGTATGTGGCGCGAAATGATTCGAAGCCCATGTTTGTGACCGATGGCGAAGTGGCGACGCGCGGAGCCTTTGCGGAACTTATCTATTCGCCTCTTGGGGACAAAAGCACCTGGTATGGAGGACTTTTGTACAACTGGGTCAAATCGGACGTCAGTGCGCCGAACTATCATACTGCCACTGCCCATGTCAGCAAATTGCTGGCCCGGAATCTGAGACTCGTCGGTGAATACACATACGATATGGAACGCGAAGCAAATCGGTTTACCGTAGGCTTCGTTGGAGCGTTTTGACATTAATGACGGAATTGGCGTACTTGTACTGCCGAAGGGGTGCTGCCGTTGCGGCGCGCCCCTCTGATTCCTACCGCGAGTCTTGAAGAGCGACGGCGTAATCTCACCGAATGAAAGGAGGTTACCGCTATGAACCATCTCAAGCACGAAGAATGTCTGGGCTACTTCTCAGAGATCCTGAAAGTCCTCACTTCTACCAACCAGCACGAAGAAATCTTTCATCTTGTCGTAGACCGTATCGTCCGGATATTCAAATGTCAGACCTGTGCGATCGTCATCGTTGATCCCAGGACGGAATACCTGAATGTCGAAAACAGCTACGGCCTTTCTCATACATTCACGAAGGAATTCCGTCGAAAGCTTGCCACGGGTGCCGTCGGGAAACTCCTCTGGTCGGGAAATCCGATTGTTGTGACGGACAGCGATGCTGATCCTCAACTCACCAGCGAGGTCCAGATGGAGAATCGGATGGAATCCTGCATCTGCGTCCCAATCGTGATTGACTTCCGGACACTCGGCTATCTGTATGCCGACCACAAACAGAAGCACGGTCTCACGAGCGATGATGTTCCTTCCATGGCGATGTTTGCCCGGCTCGCCGGACTGGCGCTGAACAAGTCGAGGTTGTTTGAAGAGAACCTGCACCTGGACAAGATCGACCATGAGACCGAGCTCGAAAAATACGGACCGTTCCTGGAGCGACTGAACGAAAACATCGAACGTGCCCAGAAATCCGGCGAGAATTTCAGTGTCATGCTCCTCGATGTCGACAACTACAAACAGATCGCGTTGACGTACGGTTACGATTCTGCCAAGGAACTTCTCAAGGGCATCGCCGCCAAACTGAAGACACAATTGCGGACGGTCGACGGTGCCGGAAGATACGGGTTTGACGAGATCGTTGTCCTGAAAGCCGACACACCCGTCGCAAGCGCGGTTTCGGTTGCCGACGAACTGCGAAGGGTAGTCGAAGAATCGTCCTTCACCGCCAAGGACATCCGCACGACGATCAGCATCGGTGTCACGACGTTTCCCCAGCATGCACGGACCAGCGACGAAGTGTTGACCAACGTAAAACGAGCGCTGTTCGAAGCGCAGCGGGCCGGACGAAACCGTGTGTTCCATTACTACGAAGAGGCATCGCGCAACGAGATGCCTGCGCACGGGGAAAACCAGGGACATCCCGTGTGAAGTGTGGGATGGAATGAACAACTGAGTTCGGAAGAGCAAGGTTAGATGAAGTGTGGACAAGCAATTTCCGCCTGACTTGCGGACGCACACGCTCTAAAGTGAGTCGGAAATCTGAGCGAAGGGCGTGGCGGTCTGCCGCGCCCTTCGCTTTTTCGTTTCAAACAAGTGGATTACTGTCTACCCTGAGCGCACTCCCAACCGATTTGCTCAACTGACACACAGAGCGGTGGTTGGGACGGAGACGAAGGGTTGCAAACCAGAGGCGTTTTGGGTAACTTCAACGAGAGGGGAATAAGACACCGACTTCGCCCGAACTGACCGTGATAGTATGATCATTTGACCCGCATTCTCTGACGCAACGATAAAGAGAGAGCGGGTTTGTCGTTTCTAGGGGCGTTTGTCGAACTGCTTATATATAGATTAACCACGACGTACGAAGTGACTGATTGCTGGAAACCAGGCGCAATCTTCCGGTTATATCAGCAGAATCCGAACGCTTCTTAAAAGACCCTATGAAAAAGGAATTCATTGCACATCGTCGTGAAAAGGATGGAGAGCCGCAGCATCTCTGCGACCATCTCACGCAAGTTTCGGTTCTTTGCGGACAGTTTGCGGAAAAAATAGGATTGAAAGAAGCAGGCAGGCTTATTGGACTGTTCCACGATTTTGGGAAAGCAAGTGATGAGTTCCAAAGATATATAGAATCTGCAACAGGTCGCATTGATCCGGACTCGGACGACTACATTGATCCAAAGGAAAAAAAGGGCAAGATAGATCACTCCAGTGCAGGTGCACAGGCAATTTTCAGAGAGCTTTCAAGCAAAGGACCCGAAGGTACTATCACTGCACAACTGTTGTCTCTCTGTATTGCTTCTCACCATTCCGGTTTGATAGACTGCCTTTTGCCGGATGGTCGAGACGACTTCAGCAGAAGAATGCGAAAGACGGAAGAGAAAACTCGCACTGATGAAGCGTTGTCATATCTGAGCGATGACGAAAAACAAAACCTGAAGAAGCTGCTCTCGAGTTCAGAGTTGGTAACGGAAGTGATTCAGAAGCTTAAGTCCTTGAAAGAAGCCAATGACCATCAGGACACAGCAGCGTTTAAATGCGGGCTGCTCGTTCGATATCTCTTTAGTTGCCTCATAGATGCGGACAGACTCAATACGGCAGATTTTGAATTCCCAAGCAACACATCTCTTCGGAATTATGGAGAATACCATCCATGGCAAGCCCTAATAGAGCGCTTGGACAACAAATTGAAAAGCTTCAAGAGAAAAAATATGGTTGATGATGTCCGCAAGGAAGTATCTCAGCAATGCCTTGAGTATTCCAATAAGCCCAAAGGGCTTTATCAGTTGACGGTCCCGACAGGAGGTGGAAAGACGTTAGCCAGCCTGCGATTCGCTTTGCATCACGCGGCGAAGCATGAGATGGATAGAATCTTCTATGTCATTCCTTACACTTCAATCATCGACCAGAATGCAGAAGAAGTGAGAAAGATTCTTGAGGACAAAGATAAAGATGGAAAGTACCTGGACAAAGTTGTGCTTGAGCATCATTCAAATCTCACACCCGAGGAAGAATCCCGAAGACAAAGCCTTTTGTCGCAAAACTGGGACGCGCCTGTTGTGTTTACTACGCAAGTTCAATTCCTCGAAACGCTCTTCGGTTCGGGAACCAGAGGCGCCAGAAGAATGCACCAGCTTGCCAATTCCGTAATCATTTTTGATGAAGTGCAAACAATTCCCGTACGGTGCGTGCACATGTTCAATGTTGCACTTCGGTTCTTGGTTCACAGTTGCGGTTCTACGGCAGTTCTATGTACAGCCACTCAACCGTTGCTCGACAAGATAGAACCGGCCCAGAGGTCATTGACTATTCCACCGGAACATCGAATGATGCAAAATGAGAAAGAACTCTTTGCAAAGTTGAAGCGGGTGAAGGTTCAGGATCGCCGCCGACCCGGGGGTTGGTCACAAGAAGATGTAAGAGATTTGGCAGTTGAGGAACTCAAGAAATCAGGTAGCGTGCTCATCATCGTCAATAGAAAGGATTCCGCCCAGTCTCTATCTCGACAACTAAAGGATGCAGGAACATTCGACACGTATCATCTCAGCACGAACATGTGTCCGGCACACAGACTAGGCGTGTTGAATACTGTTAAGGCTCGACTTGACAACAGCCAACCCGTCGTCTGCGTCAGCACGCAATTGATTGAGGCGGGGGTAGATATCGACTTCGGATCTGTGATTCGTTACTTGGCGGGGCTTGATTCAATTGCTCAAGCTGCTGGACGATGTAACCGAAATAAGCTCAGGAAAAAGCTTGGAAATGTATATATTGTAAATCCCGCAGAAGAAAACCTGCAAATGTTAAAAGACATTCGGCTTGGCGTAGAAAAAGCTGAACGTGTCTTGGATGAATTCAAAGATAAACCGAGCACATTTGGTGGTGACCTTCTCAACCCCGCCGCGATGGAGCAATACTACAAATACTATTTCTATGATCGTCAAAAGGAAATGGATTATCCAGTGACGAGCAAGTCGCCTGTTGGGAGAGACGATCACCTGTTTGATCTACTGGCGACTAATCCAGTTTCTTTTCAGGAATACTTGAGAGTAAATGAGAACTCTAAGCCTGCTCTTCACTTCAGACAATCATTTCAAACGGCGGCGAAGGCATTTCGGGTCATCGATTCACCGACTCGTGGCGTGATTGTTCCCTATGGCCATGAGGGGGAGAAAGTGATCAACAACCTCTGCGGAGCAGAAATGCTTGAGAAGCAATATAAGCTCTTGAAAGCCGCGCAAAGGTTCTCCGTGAACCTCTATTCGCATGAACTTGAAGACATGGGAAGGAAGAATGCTATTCATGAAATTCAAAAGGACTTAGGTATCTACTATATGGATTATCAATACTACAGCGATGAATTCGGATGGAGCGAAGAAGTTGTACGGGAAATGAAACCACTATGTTTGTAAGGAGGCTCTATGAATAAAGAAAACATTGTCGAGTTCAAGGTAACGGGCAAATATGCTCTCTTCACAGACCCGCTTACAAAGATTGGCGGGGAAAAATGCTCGTACCAGATTCCAACATATGAAGCACTCAAAGGAATCATTAGCTCGGTCTACTGGAAGCCAACGTTTATCTGGATTATTGACAAGGTTCGCGTTATGAACCGAATAAAAACGCAAACAAGAAGCGCTAAGCCGATAAACTACGGCGGCGGCAATTCGCTTGCAATCTATACCTACTTGGCTGACGTGGAATATCAAGTCGAAGCGCATTTTGTATGGAACATGAACCGGAAGGATTTGGAGAATGATAGGAATGAGAACAAGCACTTCTTCGTCGCCAAACGCATGATTGAACGAGGTGGAAGGAGAGACATTTTTCTCGGAACGCGAGAGTGCCAAGGATATGTAGAACCGTGCCGATTTGGTGAAGGCAAAGGACTCTATGATGACTACGGAGAACTATCGTTCGGCCTCATGTTTCATGGATTCGACTATCCAGATGAATACGGGAAGAGCGAGTTTCATTCGCGTTTCTGGCAGGCTAAGATGATCGATGGAGTAGTTGAATTTCCCCGACCGGAAACGTGTCCTCATCGGAAGTTTGTTCGACCAATGACAACTCAAGAAGTCCAAACAGCTGGATTAGAGGAAGACGGGCTGCTTGAGGGTTATGAAAAGGAGATTGTACGATGAACTGGATAGAAAGATTGAACGAAACATACAAGAATTGTGAGTCGATGATTGGGACTGGAGCCAATGAGGATGAGGTTCCGCTTCTCCCTATCTGTCATACAACACAAAAGGCGCAGATTGAGATTGTGATAGACGCGAAAGGTAATTTTAGGCGAGCAAGGTTGATTCCAAGAAACGAAGCAAGGACAATCATTCCATGCACCGAGAGTTCGGGAGGACGAACAAGTGGAACAACGCCACATCCGTTGTGCGACAAACTACAGTATGTTGCAGGAGACTATAAGACAAGCGGTGGCGACAAGAAGGAATGCTTTCGGCTCGGTAGCTCCAAGTACACCAAAGAAGATTTGGATACCAAATACTTTAATGAAGAAAGCAGGAACCTCGACAACCGTTTCATCGCAGACTTTCTTTCCGAACACCGTAAATCGAACCCTCTTGAACTGTTCAATGAGCTGACTAAGTTGCCTTCTCTGGTTAGTCTCGTTGACAAGAAAACAAAGATGTCAAGTAAAGAAAGGGGAAAAGCAGACAGTGCAACCGTACTTCTGAATAAGGATAAGTTGATCGCACTCTTCCCCAAGACGCTTGCAAGGACTGTGACTTTTGTATACCTGTTAGACCGATGGTGCAAGTCCGATTTTTCTCACCCCAAGGCAAGGGCTGTCCTCAAATATGTTACGAAGGGGAATGTCATCAGAGACTTGATTGACAATGAGATATTATTCTCAGGTAAGAAGGGCAAACTTTTATTGAAGAGATCTCAGGAAAAGAACAACAAAAATGCCTTTGACATCTTTGATCTTCTCCCCGGAAGAGAGAGCAAGAAAGGAAACATCGAGAATTGGCAGGCGGATGCATTCGTGCGTTGGGAAGTTCTGTCCACGAACGAGCCAGATACCAAGGTCTGGAAAGACAAGACTCTCTGGGACAGCTGGGCAAAATATTACTCCAGCACGAAAAGGGAAAGAACACTTTGTTATGTCACTGGTCAAGAAGATTTCGCAGCCGATCAACACCCCGCAAAGTTGCGCAACGATGGCGACAAGGCAAAGCTAATCTCGTCAAACGATTCGTCTGGATTCACATTTCGAGGTCGTTTCCTAACAGCGGATCAAGCTTGCGCTGTTGGTTTCGAGACGACTCAAAAGGCCCATTTTGCTTTGAGATGGCTCATCAGTCGTCAAGGCTATAGAAATGGCGATCAGGCAATTGTTGCTTGGGCGACTTCGGGGAACACTGTTCCAAAGCCGACCGATGACGCCTTCTCTCTTTTCGATGACGATTTGCCCCGTTATGAATCATCAGTCGTTGACACCGCACAGGCATTAGCTCTCAGACTTAAGAAGCGTATCGCTGGTTACGGTAAGGAATTGGGAAGTACAGCACACGTAATCGTCATGGGTCTTGATTCGGCAACTCCGGGAAGAATGTCGATAACGTTTTATAGGGAATTGACTGGCTCTGACTTTTTGGAAAGAGTAGATAACTGGCACTCCACCTGCCAATGGATTCACAGATATCGTTCAATAGAGATTGAAGACGAACGCGGCAAGAGGAAAAGGAAATACATTCCATTTGTTGGTGCGCCAGCCCCAGGTGACATTGCTGAAGCGGCATACGGCGCTCGAGTAGATGATAGACTGAAGAAAAATACGGTTGAACGAATTCTTCAGTGCATCATCGATGGTCAACAGATACCAAGAGACCTCGTAGAGTCTACGGTCAGACGTTCTTCAAACAGAATTGGCATGAAAGATCCAAAGGATAAATTTGAAAGAGAATGGAACAAAACATTAAGCATTGCTTGCGCGCTTTACAGAAAATACAATACAAAGGAGGATTACAGTATGGCATTAGACCCAAATAGAAAAACAAGAGACTACCTCTACGGTCGGCTTCTGGCAATTGCCGATAGACTTGAAGGGCACGCTCTTTACAAAGCCAAAGAGAAACGGGATACGAATGCAGCACGTTACATGCAGCAATTCGCTGACCGTCCCAATAAGACGTGGAGACAGATATATCTTTCTCTCCCTCCATATATGGCAAGACTGGGCGGAGCCAAACATTATAAGGACTTGATGGACGAGGTTATGTGCAAGTTTGACCCAATAGAAGATTTCAATAGCGACAAAGCGCTGAGTGGAGAATTTTTGTTGGGCTATCATTGTCAACGTGCCGCTCTTTGGCAAAAGGAAGTGCTAGAACCAATTGAGCAAGAAGAAAATTAGGCAACAATCATCATTCAACAGAGGAGATTCCTTTATGGCAACACTGACGAACAAAATAGATTTTGCAGTGATTATGACCGTAAAACATGCTAATCCCAACGGTGATCCGTTGAATGGTAATCGTCCACGTGTGAATTACGATGGATTTGGCGAGCTATCTGACGTCTGTATCAAACGGAAAATCAGGAATCGTTTGATGGATATGGGCAAGGATGTCTTCGTCCAATCGGATGACAATCGAAAGGATGATTACAGAAGCCTTCGTAATCGGGCTGAGGGCGTGTTGAATAAGGTTGATATGGGCAATGACAAGCAATACCGTGAAGCAGCATGTAACCAATGGGTTGATGTCCGATCCTTCGGTCAAGTGTTCGCTTACAAAGCAGGCACCAAAAAACCCAAAAAGGGGAAAGAGACTGCCGACACAGAAGATGAGAAAGGTGATAGCGCCGGTGTTTCTATCGGCATACGTGGACCGGTTTCAATCCATCCCGCCTTTTCTGTTGCGCCAGTGCTTGACCGTACTTCTAGCATTCAGATTACAAAAAAGCGTAAGTGGAGAAGGCGATGGAGCGAAGAAGGCTTCCGACACAATGGGAATGAAGCATCGGGTCAATCATGGAGTTTATGTGTTTTGTGGAAGCATGAACCCGCAACTTGCCACAAAGACTCTGTTCAACAACGATGACGCCCAAAGTATCAAAGAGGCGCTTCGAACACTTTTCGTAAACGATGCATCATCCGCGAGGCCCGAAGGAAGCATGGAAGTCCACAAGGTTTATTGGTGGGAGCAAAAGCCCGGAGCGAAACAGTACTCTTCAGCAAAGGTTCATCGTTCTTTGAAGGTGAGGGTAAAAGAAGGAGTGACGGAACCAAAGAGTATTGAAGATTATGACATCGAGATTGCTCCATTAGATGGACTGAAACCAAGTCCTGAAAACGGAATTGATGGCGAATAGATGTTCACCGAAGACGAGTTCATACAGATCAGCGCGTTGCAGCACTACGTGTTTTGTCCGCGGCAGTGCGCATTGATCCACGTGGAGGATGCTTGGCACGAGAACGTCTTTACTGTCCGGGGCGACATCCTCCACGAAAAGGTAGATACCGACACGTACGAAACACGCGGCACGTTGAAAACGGTGCGAGGGCTGAGGATCCACTCGAGCCGGCTTGGTATTGTTGGGCGGTGTGATGTCGTTGAGTTCCTAAACCCCACCGAAAATGGACAGACAGGAATGTCTGTCCGACCGGTGGAATTCAAATCAGGGCAGCCTAAGGAAGATCTGAGCGATAAAGTCCAGTTGTGCGCGCAAGCGTTATGCCTGGAAGAAATGATGAATACGCAGGTGAAGAGCGGAGCGTTCTTCTATGGTAAAATCCGCCGACGTGTGCAACTTGAGCTTGATAACGAGCTAAGAAAGCAAACAGAAGAGGTCATTGCCGCTGTTCGGGATATTGTTACTCGCAAGTATGTGCCTGTGGCTGAATACGCAGAGAAATGTCGCCACTGCTCTCTCGAAGAAATCTGCATGCCAAAAGCGATGAACAACAAGAAGCTAAAGAAATATCTGGAGGGGCTGTATTCGGACAGTCAGGCATAGTTTTGGACAATCAAGAATGATTGTCCTACAGCTCATGTTTTGTGGCTCAGACATTCTTGTCTGAGGATGTAACACACAATGATGGAACTGAAGATAACGCGCCGGCATTTGCCACACTGGACCATGGAAGGATCGATCTACTTCGTTACATTTGACGCGCAAGGAACGGTCTTCGTTGAGGCTGAACAACGGATTGTCCTTGAACACATCAAAGAAGGAAATGATGAATTCTATGATCTCTTTGCTGCCATTGTTATGCCGGATCATGTTCACATTCTCATTCGACCGAAGGAAGGCTATACATTAAGCAGGGTAATGAAAGGGATCAAGGGTGTGTCGGCGCACAAAGTTAACGTCCATCGGAACACCAACGGAACGATCTGGCAGGACGAATCGTACGACAGGATCATTCGCAACAACGATGAGTTCGATCAGAAGCTGAACTACATGTATAACAATCCGATAAAGAAGGGTTTGTCGGACGAACCTTCGGAATATGTCGGGTGGTACATTAATGTCAAGAAATGTGGGTTTGATGCTGTGGAACGTACGGGGTAGAATATTCATTCCCGAATATTCATGAAGACATATAAGTGTGGACAGACACGAATGTCTTGTCGACAGACACGAATGTCTGTCCAACTAAGGTAACGCATGAAAAAACATCTCAACACATTGTATATCACTTCGGATGATGCATATGTTTCCAAGGAACGGGAAACATTTGTCGTGGAAGTGAACCATGAGAAGGTGTTTCAGGCGCCAATTCATTCGATTGAGAATATTGTGTGCTTCGGGTTCAAAGCGCTGACACCGCCGTTGATGGCATTTTGCGCTGAAAACAATGTTGGCATCAGTTACCTGTCGGAAAATGGCAAGTTCCTTGCGCGGGTGCAAGGTGCCCAACAAGGAAACGTGCTCCTTCGAAAGGCGCAATATGCAATTGCCGACAACGAGCCGGAGTCACTCCGAATCGCACGACCAATCGTCGCCGCAAAAGTTGCGAATTATCGGAGCCTCCTGCAACGTCATCAGCGCAACCACCCCGATGATTGTCCCGAATCTGTTGTGTCCGCAGCGACGAGTATGGGCCATCGCCTGACGGATATTCAAAACTCGCAAACCCTCGATCAGGTTCGCGGCCACGAGGGGGAATGTGCAATGATCTACTTTGGGGTGTTGTCGTCGCTCATCACTGCGCAGCACGAAGACTTCGTGTTTACGCAACGCAGTAGGCGTCCACCGCTTGATCCGGCTAACGCGCTTCTATCGTTCTTGTATGCAATACTGGCGAACGATGTCAGGTCGGCTGTCGAGACAACCGGACTCGACCCGCAGGTAGGCTTCCTGCACCAATTGAGATCGGGTAGACCGAGCTTAGCGCTCGATCTGATGGAAGAGTTCCGTGCGTACCTCGGCGACAGGATAATGCTGAATCTCATCAATCTGAAACAAGTGAGCAAAAGGGATTTTGAGATTCGCGAATCCGGAGAAGTGCGCATGTCGGATGAGGCCCGCAAAACACTTCTGACTGCCTATCAAAAGAGGAAGCAGGAAGAAATCACGCATCCGTTTCTCGATGAAAAGATGACGGTCGGGTTACTCCCCCATATTCAGGCACAATTGCTCGCGCGATACATTAGGGGAGATATTGCCGAGTACCCGCCGTTCTATGTAAAGTGAGGCAGATATGATGGTCCTGGTGAGTTATGACGTATCGACGAAGACAGCGAGTGGTGTACAGCGTTTGCGCAAGATATCCGAGATCTGTCTGGACTATGGACTTCGCGTTCAGAATTCGGTGTATGAGTGCAACATCGATCCGTCGCAGTGGGAAAGTTTGAAGGACAAATTGCTTAAAATGTACGATGTAAGAGAAGACAGTCTCCGTTTCTACTTGTTGGGCTCAAACTGGAAGAGGAGAGTTGAGCACTTTGGAAAGGCCAAGGTAGAGGATATCGAAGACGCGATTATTCTGTAGTGCTAACCGGAGCGTACGGCTATTTACCAGGCGGTTAGCGGCATGAATTTTAGTTGAATTCGGCAATTTGTGACTTCCTCGCAAGAATAGTTCTTTGACATAGTCACCTGAGCAGGCGAGGGAGCGATTCATTCGGTGGAATATGAATAGAAAGATGCAACAGTCGCGCCCCGCGTGGGCGCGTGGATTGAAACGAGCAGGATGTTGATGCGAACATAGCCAAGATGAGGTCGCGCCCCGCGTGGGCGCGTGGATTGAAACCTGAATCCTCCGAAGATGGGCGCGGGCATAGTCGGTCGCGCCCCGCGTGGGCGCGTGGATTGAAACTCTCAATAACGGTGATTGCAATTTTTGTTATCGGTCGCGCCCCGCGTGGGCGCGTGGATTGAAACAATTGCAGACAAATCAGGCAACTCTCTCAGGTTCGTCGCGCCCCGCGTGGGCGCGTGGATTGAAATGACGAGCCCCGGCCAGCTACCGGGGCTCTACATTTCTGTGCGCGATGGTCATCAGTCACAAAGAATGGCCTGAGGGTGGTTCTCATTTTTGGGAATTCTCCATTCCCACAGAGGCAAATCCATTCCCAGCGATTGGAATAATGAGCGGTCGGCTTTCATAGAATTGCTGAATTCATCGATCTAAGTGGAATCATGACCTCTAAGTTGGTGGAACACTTATTGCCGATCTGGAGGTCAGCACACATAAAACAAGGAGCTTGAATGCAGCGTAAACGGGTCATTATCATGGGGGCGGCAGGAAGAGACTTTCACAATTTCAATACGGTTTTTCGGAGCGATGACCGCTACGAAGTAATTGCATTTACTGCAACACAAATCCCGAATATCGACGGACGCAAGTACCCCGGTGAACTTGCCGGCAAATTGTATCCCAAAGGGATCCCGATCTACCCGGAGTCCGATCTTCTCGAACTCATCAAGAAACACAACGTCGACGAGGTCGTGTTTTCGTATTCCGACGTTCCGCACAACTATGTCATGACCAAAGCGTCCATCGTTGTGGCCGCCGGCGCGGATTTCAAAGTCCTGGGCTCCCGCGATACAATGCTCAAGAGCTCGGTTCCTGTCATCGCCGTCGTCGCCGTTCGCACCGGCTCTGGAAAAAGCCAGACCTCACGCAAGATCTGTGAGAATCTCCGGGCGCGCGGCAAACGCGTCGTGGCCGTCCGTCATCCGATGCCGTATGGGGACCTGGTGAAGCAAAAAGTCCAGCGCTACAAGACACTCGATGACCTGGTAAAACACGAATGCACCGTGGAGGAGATGGAAGAGTACGAACCACACATCGTCAACGGAACCATTATCTATGCCGGCGTTGACTATGAAGCGATTCTGCGCGAAGCCGAAAAAGAGGCGGACGTCATTGTGTGGGACGGCGGCAACAACGACATGTCGTTCTACAAACCCGATCTCACCATCACCGTCGCCGATCCCCATCGGCCCGGCCATGAGATGACATACTATCCGGGGGCCGTCAATATCCGTCTCGCGGATGTTATCGTCATCAACAAAGTCGACACAGCGACACGAGAGAATATCGATATCGTGCGACGCAACGCCAACGAAGCAAACCCCGGCGCGATCCTTATTGAAGCTGCTTCGCCGATCAGTGTGGACGACGAAAGCATTATCCGTGGCAAGCGCGTCCTGGTCGTGGAAGACGGTCCGACGCTGACGCACGGGGAGATGACCTACGGAGCCGGTGTGGTTGCCGCACGCAAGTTCGGAGCGAAGGCGATCATCGATCCGCGCCCCTGGGTCGTTAATTCCATTGCCGAAACATTCAAGAAGTATCCGCTCATCGGCGAACTTCTCCCGGCCATGGGGTACGGGGACAAACAGGTCAAGGATCTCGAAACCTCGATCAACAAGGTGGATTGCGACGCGGTCATTATCGGGACACCCATCGACCTGCGCCGGATCATCAAAATCAACAAGCCGTCGGTGCGGGTGCGCTATGAACTGGCCGAGATCACGAAACCCGATCTCAACCAGATTCTGGACGACTTCTTCAAGAAGCACCAATAACCCATTCATGAACGAGCGCAAAGGCAGGAGCCACTAGCATGAAACGCGATTTCCTCACTATCGCCGACTGGACAACCAGAGAGCTGCTCGATCTTCTCGCACTTTCAAAAGAGATGAAAAAGCATCCGGCGAAATTCTACAAAGCCCTTGAATATCAATCGTTGGCCATGATCTTCGAAAAGCAATCGCTTCGAACGCATGTTACGTTCGACGTGGCCATCCAGGAACTTGGCGCGCATGCCATCTTTCTGACGCAGGCCGATATTAGCCTGGGCAAACGGGAAACGTACCACGACGTCGCGAAGAATCTCGAGCGATGGGTCAAAGGGGTCGTCGTCCGCACATTCTCCCATCAAGGACTCGTTGAGCTGGCGAAATACACAAAGGTGCCGGTGGTAAACGCGCTGACTGACTTCGAACATCCGTGCCAGGCCATCGGGGATTTTCTGACCATCGAGGAACATCTGGGCGGATTCAAAGGAAAGAAGCTGGCGTTCGTTGGCGATGGCAACAACGTGTGCCATTCACTGATGCTCATGGCGGCGAAAGTCGGGATGGACTTCGTGGCGGTGACGCCGCGCGGATACCTCCCCAACGAAGAAGTTGTGAAGGTGGCATCCAAAATTGCGGCAGAGAATGGCTCGAAAGTCGAACTCTCGCACAATCCGAAAGATGGCGTCCACAATGCCGACGCCGTCTACACGGACGTGTGGGCAAGCATGGGCCAGGAATCGGAGAAGGAAGAACGTACCAGGATTTTCCACGACTTCCAGGTTAACGTTGCGATGATGCGCCACGCAAAACCGTCGGCGATCTTCATGCATTGCCTCCCCGCGCATCGGGGCGAAGAAGTGACGGATGAGGTGATGGATTCAAAGCAGTCGGTGGTCTTTGACGAAGCGGAAAACCGGATGCACACAGAAAAAGCCATCGTCTACACATTGCTGCGGGGGCAACACAGTGAAAACCTCGGTGCTCATAGCAATCGGCGGAAACTCGCTCATTCGAACAGGACAGCGGGGAACAATCGCCGAACAGATCGAAAACGCGCGGCAAACCGCGGCAAGCGTCGCTGAGATTGCGGCTCGCGGTTTTGAGGTCGTCGTCACGCACGGAAACGGGCCGCAGGTAGGTTCACAGCTTCTGCGGTCCGAAGCGGGCTCATCGCAAACGTACGAGTCGCCGCTCGATGTGTGCGTGGCCATGACACAGGGGGAAATCGGTTTCATCCTCCAGAACACGCTTCAGGCCGCCCTGCGCGACCGCGGAATCAAACGCCCCGTCGTTACGCTCATCACGCAAGTTGTTGTCGACAAGGATGATCCCGCGTTCTCCAATCCTACCAAGCCGATCGGTCCGTTCTACTCGAAGACGATCGCGGAACAAAAGCGGAGAGACCTGGGATGGAATATTGTCGAAGACGCTGCCCGCGGATATCGTCGGGTCGTCCCATCTCCGCTGCCAAAGGACATTGTTGAACTCGATGTGATACGCGAATGTATCGAACGCGACATCATCGTCATTACGGCCGGGGGAGGAGGAATACCGGTCGTTCGGCGCAACGGCGGGTTCGTTGGCGTGGAGGCTGTGATTGACAAAGACCGGGCTTCGTCTCTTCTGGCGAGTAAGCTCAAGCTCCAACACTTTGCCATTTCAACGGAAGTTGAAAACGTCTGCCTGAACTATAAGAAGTCCGACGAGGAAATCCTTCGGCGCGTCTCTGCACGGCGCATGCGGGACTATCTTGCGCAGGGGCACTTTCAGGAAGGAAGTATGAAGCCGAAGATCGAGGCGGCGTTGGAATTTCTCGATAACGGTGGAACGGACGTTGTGATCTCAACTCCCCGCAACCTGCCCGCAGCCATCGAAGGAACGGCAGGAACCATCATCACCCATAAAAATGACGGACATGAAACTCCAACACGTGATCGAATCCCAACAGTTCAATCTGCCAACACTCATTGAACTGTTTCAAGTCGCGGACCAGATGGAACGAATCGTGGCGCGGGGTGGTACGCGGGACTACCAAAACAAGATCATGGCTTCGCTGTTCTACGAGCCGTCAACCCGGACACGGTTCTCCTTCGAGTCCGCCATGCTGCGTCTCGGCGGAAGTGTCATCGCTACGGAGCGCGCCAATCAATTCTCTTCCGTGATGATGGGAGAAACTCTCGAAGACACTATTCGTGTTGTAGGCAACTACTGCGATGTCATAGTCCTGCGCCACGACAGTGTCGGCGGTGCGAGTCGCGCCGCTGCCGCATCGACCGTCCCCATCATCAATGCCGGCGACGGCAAGGGGGGACAACATCCAACACAAGCACTCCTCGACCTCTATACGATCTACAAAGGAATGAAGTCGATTGACGGAGTGAAGGTGGCAATGGTGGGGAATCTTGCGGATGGCAGAACGGTACGCTCACTGGCATACCTTCTCGGGAAATTCGAACGCGTCAAACTCTACTTCGTCGCACCCCCGGCACTTCAAATGAAGCAGGACATCCTCGATCATTTGGCGAGCCGCGGTGTCTGGTATACGCTCGAGGCTGATTTGGCAAAAGTGCTTTCCGAAGTCGATGTGGTGTATGTGACGCGGATTGAGCCGGAAAAGATGCCGCAGCAGGAGGGGGTCGCCACGAAGCAACTATCACCCTACTTCATCGATGAAACGATGCTTCGCCTGCTCAAACCCAATTCTTTGATTCTTCACCCGTTACCACGCCTCAACGAAATCTCGCCTCTTGTCGACAAAGATCCGCGCGCTGCTTATTTTAGCCAAACAAAGAACGGCGTCCTCATCCGCATGGCGCTGTTTACGTCCGTGCTCGATTGACGAGTGAAGCGTGATTGTCTTCTGACGCGCAATTCGGATCCGACCTGACAGATTTCTGGCCTCGCTCTATCCCGCCGCCTTCGCGTCCAAAGCTGCCGCCGACTCAATCCTGTAGGAATGTGTTATCTTCGCACTTGCGCTTAAAATCGCACTGACCGAGCAATACTTTGTCTTCGAGAGATCAATAGCCCGCTCGATATCCGCGGGATTGAGTCCATCTCCGTAGAAGATATACTCGATGTGGATTTCATTGAAGATGCGCGGATGCTCTTCACGCTCAACACCGGTTACCTTGACTTCAAGGCTCACCAGCGGCGCCCGTTTCTTCTTCAGAATCGGAATGACATCGCTTGCCGTGCAGCCTGCCAATCCCATCAGCACAAGTTCCTTTGGGGTCGAACCTGCTCCGCTCCCGCCGAAGTCCGGCGATCCATCCATCATCACCCAGTGGTTTGAAGTTCCTTTTGCGGCAAAACTAATTCCCTGCACTTGCTTGAGGAATGCTGTTTTCGTTGCCACGTTTGTAGTCCCCTTGCGTAGTTGAGTTATGTGTCGGTTAGTTCAGATGTTCCTTGTTCCCTGCAAAATATCAAGACTTTGGACGAACGGCAATCTCAACAGAATTGAGCGGTGCTCAGTGACATGCACTCCACAGCTACCGGATCTCTGTTGCGGGCAATGTGCGACGGGGCAACTGAATGTCAAGCCTGTCCTGAATCTTTCTCGTGCCGTTTGGCAATCGACAGCAAGGATCTGATGATGCGGCGTGCGGAAATTGCAGGTCATCCAACCACTGCCCAGATCCAAGTGCAACTTCTCAAGCCCCTTTTTCTGCTTTTTTCGTCGAAAACTTCGCGGCGAGATAAATCGGGCAGGTTCCGACTACCGCTGTCAAAAATAAGATGATGCCGACGAGGCCGAGAACGATGGCGGCCGTCCCGGTGATCTGATCGGTGAAATACAGAATTCCAACGATAAGTGCAAAGAGAATTCTGGCGATACGGTCGGGTGATCCGATGTTTTTTACCATGGAATGATCCTTTTATTTGTTGGTGATGGGTGGCTTCTGTTTATAGGATGCAAGATTGGGAGAAAGGATTCGTGCCCCGAGCTGAATTAGTGCGACCGATGGATGCGAATCGACGGAAATCTGAGGAAGAATCGATCCTTTTGCCGGATTCCCGCATCTCATACCGTATCGCCACACGATCACGAAAAGGAAGACTGACGCCCACGATTGATCATTGGCAGTGGCACATATCCTTTGAGATCATGAACAGAGTTGAACCAATCGTATTCCTATAGTACATTCCAAAAGAGGTGACGCCATGAACAATCTTCAACTGCTAACGATCATGATCATGCTGCTGAATTGGACCGGCTGTGGAGGAACGAACATCCAACAGGACGCTCCCAAGGTTATCTCTCCCGTAGAGGCGAACAAGATATTGGGTAATGACACGAATTACGTGTTTATTGACGTCAGGACGGAAGCTGAATACAAGAGCGAGACGGGCCATCTGAAGGGGGCCATTTTCATTCCCATCCAGCAGCTCGAAAGCCGGCTTCAAGAATTGGAACCATACAGAGCAAAAACAATCATTCTCTACTGCCGTTCCGGTAACCGCAGCGGCCGCGCCGAGAAACTCCTGACAGAACATGGCTTCAGGGCACTGAATCTCACCGGAGGCATGATCCAGTGGAATAAAGAAAACCTGCCGGTTGTGAAGGAGTCGCAATAATGTCCGGCGAGCAATTCATTCTCTACGCTCTCGCTGCGGCCGTCCTTCTCCTCTACGGCCGCCGTGTGTATTTGCGAATGTCGATCAACCAATACACCCCAACGAGTTTGGCCAAACGGATTGACGAAGGGAACGTGATTCTGCTCGATGTTCGGACAAGCCAGGAGCGGAGCGCGTCGAGCATCAAAGGATCCCTGCATATCCCGATCAATGATCTGGTGCGTGATCGCGAAAAACTCGAGAAACACAAATCCAAGGAGATTGTTTGCTATTGTCAGACAGGAAGCAGAAGTCTTGTCGCCGCCGCCCGATTGAAACGATACGGCTTCACCGTCGGCAACCTCAAGGGGGGAATGGCCGAGTGGAATTTCTTTTACCGATAAATAATCCTGTCAGCTGCACGCCGCACCACGCTTGAGCACGCGTATGTCATTCTCTGCTTGCCTTTCTCTCCACACTCGAGTACCTTAGCCACACAGATCATCCTGTTTCACAACTCGGGTTAGCCATTCAATGAATGCCGAAGTCCTTGATTTTTTCAGAGAACACGCTGCTCCGGGCCGTATTGGACTGATCGGATCGGCGAATTCCCTTTACCAGATTATTCGCGAAGGCCAGAGACCTTTGACCAAAGATGGCAAGCTATCCAATTACAATCACGTGTTCCTGATCGGTTCGGCGCGCGATGATGGAAGAAAGGACGGCGGCATCTATATCTTTGAGAGCGACCTCCAGGTGAGCCTGCATGACCGAGAAATCAAAAATGGCCTCATGGAAAGTCGACTCGTCAAGTGGTGTCTGGATGACCTGGAGTTCGCCGCCGTGTTAGGGATGGAATTGTCGGACGAAGAGAATCAGGCCTTGTTGCGCAATGCGCTCTGGTTCACGTACGATGAGTCGCATCTGAGCTATCCGGTTACCGAGTTGCTCGGTACGATATGGGCGATGCAGACAGGGAGAATGCAGAAGACGAACGTCTTCTACAAAGAGCACGCCGCACAGTGTGCCACTTTTGCGCGATTGTGTTATCAAAGCATTGGCCGCGATTTCATCGAGTCCGGGACCCATCCAAGCAACACCACACCGGAAGAAATCTCGCAAAGCCCATTGTTTACGTTTCGGAAATACTGGTCCAAGAATTGACCCAGCCGATTTGATGATCGGATTGAAATGTGAGCAGTGGCGTCAGGAGTTTCCTCCTGACGCGGGAAAGTAAGACTTCTGAGAAGCTAAGGGTTCAGTGTCGGCACAAAAGTCTCGGCAACGTCTTTCTCAAATGAAACGGGGCTTTATCATCAACCTGCCGAGAATTGGCCAACCCGATTTGATGATCGGATTGAATCTATCGGACTTTCCTGCGACAAATCCAAAAGATGATCCATGAGCGACGACAGATTCCTCATACTGGGAGCAAACGGCCAGCTCGGAAAGGAATTCAAAAAAGAGCTCACCGCGCGTCAACTGCACGTCGTGGCCCCGGATGAAAGCGAATGCAATATCACGGGTTTCGACGCCATCGCGAAGACCATCGAAGGGATTGCTCCGACACATATCATCAATTGTGCGGCGTTCAATGCCGTGGACGACGCCGAGGCAAAACCCGATCTTGCTCACTTGATCAACTCGAAGGCTGTAAAGAACCTTGCCCGGATCTGCAAACGCAATGGAATCTTCTTCGTGCATTATAGCTCCGATTATGTCTTTGACGGACGGAAGGATGGTCTGTATACGGAAGATGACACGCCGAACCCGCTCAATGTCTACGGCAAGAGCAAATTGGGGGGTGAAACGGGAGTTCGCGAGAACCTGGACAAATTCCTTGTCTTCAGAACGAGCTGGGTTTTTGGAGACGGGACGCAGAACTTCATCCATAAACTCCTGGCGTGGGCCTCCAGGAATCGGGTGCTCAAACTGACGAGCGACGAGGTCTCAGTCCCGACGAGCACCCACGATCTTGTTGCAGTGACACTTCTGGCCCTTCACAAAAAGCTAACAGGCATCTATCATTTGACGAACAGCGGATACGCATCCCGGTATGAATGGGGGCGCTTTGTTCTGCAACTTCTAAAGAAGGATAACCTGGTCATACCTGTTCCGATGGGGGTATTTACGACGGCAGCCCGGAGGCCCGGATTTTCCGCCATGTCCAACAAACACATTTCGGAATCACTCGGTATCCAGATCCCCGATTGGAAAGAGGCTGTAAGTCGCTATCTCGGAATCAAATCGGAAGACATTCAGTAGAAGCACTGCGCTCGCTGTTCGCGTGGAATATTATGCCTTGCCCCTGCCGTTAGAGATTCTTACATTTACCCCGACGCTTAGCCAGCACGTGATAGCAGGATTGTTTTTGTTTCCAGACTGTATTTCGCCACGCGCTTGATCTTGCTCAAGAAAATCAGAGGATAGTGACATGCCCTTCATGCATCAAATACCTCGTGAGTACTCAAAGGCCGTCATCGAAGAAATGGACAAAGGCCAGATCGGTGTGTACGTCCTCTTCAAGCAAGCCATCTGGATCTACATAGGCAAGGGGGACATCCGGGAATGTCTCCTGGGTCATCTCAACGGAGACAATCCGTGTATCACGCGGTTTAGTCCTACCTCGTTTATGGCAGAAGTGACTGGAGGGGACCCGACCGAGCGACATCGACAACTCGTTGCAGAGCTTGAACCGGCCTGCAATCAGAAATCAAGTTAACAGGTATCGATGAAGAAGCAGACTGCTCATTTGAAGTGACTACGATCCACTGATGTTTGAGTGGATTCCTATCGTGATGAGCAGGGAACAAGAATTGGAATGAGGTGTTGTGATTCGTCGGCTAGATTTCTCTTGATTCCTTCGTACTGCGAGTGCCTTTCGTTCATTTCTCGCAAAAATCCATTACATTCGTGCCAGACCAAAAATGATGTTGGATGAAGCCTTTGGATGTCATTGAACACCTTCAAGGATCAAGGCACCGGTCTCAAGCCCGCAGAATTGAGTAGCAAAGAGGCGAAACTGCGCACAGATTAGTTCCACCCCACCAATGAACTGACGACCTTCAAGATATGCCTGACAGAGAGGTCATAATCCTACAAGCCGGAACAATCATTCGCGGCCCGATAATTCCTGAGCCTGTGGAGATAATTCTGAGCACGCAGATGGGACAGAATGTCAAAGTCGTGGGGAAGGGACTGACATCAGGCAAAGTGCATGAAGTAATCCTTAGCCGGGACCAACTTGCTCAGCTTGTCGCAACACCCAAAGAACTTCCCTTCAACGGTGACCCAATCCGCTTTCGGCTTGGAATAGAAGCACTGCGTTTAGGGTTGGCGTACGAATACGATCCGTACTTTTCGTTGTCCATAGCACGCGTCGACCCACTTCCACATCAGCTTGAAGCTGTCTACGACTACTTTGTCAAACTTCCAAGAATTCGTTTTCTTCTGGCCGATGATCCGGGCGCAGGAAAGACGATCATGGCCGGGTTGCTCATCAAGGAACTCAAGATTAGAGGCCTGATAAAACGCACACTCATTGTCACACCGGCTAGCCTTTCCTTCCAATGGCAGCGAGAACTCAAGGATAAATTCAGAGAGAACTTCGAAGTCATTAGAAGCGATGTGCTGAGAGCAAACTACGGCACCAATCCCTGGCAGGAACGCAATCAAGTAATCACCTCCGTCTCATGGATTTCTCGCGTCGAAGATGCAAAAGAGAGTCTTCTCAGAAGTCACTGGGATTTGATAATTGTGGATGAAGCGCACAAGATGAGTGCGTATAGCTCGGACAAGAAGACCCTCGCCTATCAGCTCGGAGAGCAATTGTCCGAAATGACGGATCACTACTTGCTCATGACTGCTACCCCCCACAAGGGCGATCCTACAAACTTCTGTCTCTTTCTTGAACTCCTAGATAAAGATGTGTACGGGGATGTGAAGAGCCTCGAAGAAGCCATGAAGCGTAACAATGCGCCATTCTATTTGCGGCGTGTAAAGGAGGCTCTGGTCACATTTCCGGATCCTGACACGGGTGAAGTCAAGACACTGTTCACCAAGCGAAATGTCCATACAACTGAATTCAAGATATCCGATGAGGAGTTTGAGTTCTATGATTTGCTAACTCGGTTTGTTGAAGACCAATCGATCAAAGCTGCTGCCGATGATACATCCCGTGGGCGTGCCCTTGGATTCACTATGGCGATGCTCCAGCGACGGTTTGCTTCGAGCATGTATGCCGTTCGCCGTACTCTGGAACGAATGAAAGAAAAGAGGGAGAAGATCCTGATTGACCCGGAAGGGTACAAAAGGCAACAGTTGGAAAAGCGACTTCCTGACTATTTCGACGACCTTCCAGACGAAGAACAGCAGGAAATCATCGCTGAACTTGAAGATGTCGTAGCATCTGTCGATCCAGTTGCTTTGAGAGAAGAGAAATTTGAAATGGGCAAGCTTATTGCTCAAGCTCAACTGCTTGAAAAGAAGGAAGTCGAATCCAAGCTGACGAAGCTCAAAGAAGTTATTGTTGCTCATGGCGTCTTCAAAGACCCCAAGATGAAGGTTCTTCTCTTTACTGAGCACAAAGACACACTCGACTACCTTGTGGAAAAGCTCAGGTCATGGGGACTTGCAGTTACCCAAATCCACGGCAGTATGAAGATTGGTGACCGTGACACACCGGGATCAAGGATCTATGCCGAACGGGAATTCAAGGAAGAATGTCAGGTTTTGGTTGCGACAGAGGCAGCGGGTGAGGGCATCAACCTCCAATTCTGTTGGTTCATGATTAACTATGATATTCCATGGAACCCTGTGCGTCTCGAACAGCGCATGGGGCGCATCCATCGCTACGGACAGGAAAAAGACTGCCTCATTTTCAATTTTGTTTCGACAAACACCCGAGAAGGGCGAGTCTTGCAGAAACTTTTTGAGAGACTCGAGGCCATCGAGAGTGATCTCGATCCTAAGCATACAGGCAAGGTTTTCAATGTACTTGGCGATGTATTCCCGTCAAACCAGCTTGAGAAGATGTTACGTGAAATGTATGCTCGGAACCTCACTGAGGATGTGATCAAAAGCCGCATCGTAGAGGAGGTCGATGCCACCCGTTTTAGACAGATAACAAACTCAACGCTGGAAGGATTGGCGAAAAGGGAGTTGAATCTCTCGTCCATCATTGGAAAGTCTGCTGAGGCAAAGGAACGCCGCCTTGTGCCCGAGGTCATAGAGGATTTCTTCCTCAAGGCGGCGCCGATCGCCGGCATTCATCCGAAAGAAGTAGCCCGCACAGAGCATGCTTTTCGAATCGGCCGCATTCCGCGTTCACTCTGGCCGATTGGAGAAAAACTAGAACCACGGTTTGGGAAGCTTGGAAGAGAATACAAGCAAATCGTCTTCGATAAGAACCTTCTGCCGGATGATCCAACGAATGAATGGGTTACACCTGGGCATCCGCTCTTCGAGTGTGTGCGGGATGATGTTTTGGAACGCACTGAGCATGACTTGAGGAGAGGCTCGATACTCTATGATGTTCAGCGGACGCAAGCGTGTTGTATGGATGTGTTCTCCGCTTCGATTCGCGATGGACGTGGCAATGTGTTGCATAAGAGGCTCTTCGTTGTTGAGACGACAGCCGATGGAACAATGAGCATTCGCCAACCCACGGTGTTCTTGGATCTCACGCCCGCAGGTCAAGGAGCCAAAGTTCCAGAGGTGGACGAGTTGCCGACACGAGAGCAGGTTGAACGAGCGCTTGTAGACCAAGCATTAACTGCGTTCCTTGCCGAAGTTTCTGGCGAACGGCAGAAAGAAATTGAGACAATTGCGCGCCACGTTGAGATAAGTTTGAATGAGCTCATTAACCGCCAAAACCTTCGTCTTGCTGACCTTGTTCACAAGCAAGTATCTGGCGATACCGCACCGTTGATTGCTGCTAACATCAAAAACACGGAAAACTGGCTGGATGAGCTTAACGGTAGATTGGAACGCCGACGTCAGGATCTTCAGCAAGAGCGGCACTGTACGATAAGTGATATCACTCATCATGGCCGCGTAGTGGTTTTTCCTCATCCGGAGCGTTCATCACCGGATGTGGCCGCGATGGTGCGCGACGATGAAATTGAACGGATTGCTGTTCAGGAAGCTATTAAGTACGAAGAATCTCGCGGTTGGAAGGTGCACGGTGTAGAGAGCGAGAACAGAGGGTTTGACTTGATTTCACGACGAGCCTATCCTGAAGACCCTCAGACGGCTGTTGCTGTCAGGTTTATTGAGGTGAAAGGACGAGTCGGTATCGGTGAAGTTGCGTTGACGTCGAATGAATACAAAACGGCTGAAAGACTAAAGAACGACTACTGGCTCTATGTTGTCTACAATTGTGGCAGTAAGCCAGAGCTACATGCGGTTCAAGACCCCTCGCGTCTTGACTGGAAACCGCTCGTGAAGATCGAGCATTACCACGTCGATGCTAGAGCCATTCTCACTTCTGGGCAACGATGAGTACAGGAGCAACGGTTCCTGTGACAAAGTGCTTTGTTTTGATTATCTTAGAGCGAATTGTGAAGACCGATTGGAGAACAACAAGATGCCCACAGCTGAACAAGTAAAAGCCTTACTCAAAAGCTACATCGAAAATGATGAAGCGAGGTTCTTCTCCGTCGCGATGCAGATTGCGGCCAATGAAGCGCGGCAGGGCCACGGTAGGTTCGCTGAGGAGTTACGAGCGCTGATCGACGGGGCGAGGAGCCGGAACCCGTTTCCAAAGCCAGAGGTGCGACCAATACCCATCTCCCGGCCCCGAGGCGAACTGGTTGGCCTTCTAAATGTCTCATATCCATCGACGCGCCTCTCTGATATGGTTTTGGAACCAACCATTCAGCAGAAGTTGGATCGGATACTGAATGAACAGAAGAGCTACGACAAGCTTCGAAGCCATGGCCTGGCACCTCGACGCAAGCTCCTGTTCGTTGGACCACCGGGCACTGGAAAAACAATGACCGCGTCGGTACTGGCCGGTGAACTTGGGGTCCCACTGTTCGTTGTGCGCCTGGACGGATTAATCACGAAGTACATGGGCGAGACGACGGCGAAACTACGCTTGATCTTTGATGCCATCGAACAAACGCGGGGAGTCTACCTCTTTGACGAGTTTGATTCCATTGGAACCCATAGAGGCGCTCCTCATGAAGTAGGTGAAATCAGAAGAGTATTGAATGCATTCTTGATGTTTTTGGAAAGCGATCAATCGCATGGAATCATAACGGCGGCGACAAATAGGGCTGAGAGTCTCGACCACGCGCTGTATCGTCGATTCGATGATGTCATCGAATACTCTCTCCCTTCACAAGAGTTTGTAATCGAGCTGCTCAAATCTAGATTGGCCCTTTTCCCTCTCCCAGATACCCAACTCAAAACGGTGGCCCATGCTGCCGATGGACTGAGCTATGCTGAAATCAGTCGGGCCTGTGAGGACGCCATGAAAGAAATGATCCTGCATGACAGGATAAAATTCAATGTTGAAGACCTCCTCCACTCACTGCACGAGAAGAAATCCTTCTCAAGCAATAGCCGATAGCTTCTCCTCATGCCCGAAAACGACCAGCCGAAGTACCCACACATCGTAATCCCGGACACTACAAGAAGCTCAGAGCGTTACACGTCTGTTTTTTCGGGGCGCGGTGAGTTCGCTATCAGGGCGCGAAACCGACGCCTTCATGGGAGAGCCCTAAGGGCACAGCTGAAAGCAATCGACCAGACTCGGACGGCACTCGCAGAGCAGAGACAGGCCGTTGGGATCCCATCGGACGTCGGAATTACATTGCAGTTCGAGAGTGAACCGGAGTTCGAGATCAAGCTCGAAAGTCTGGATAACCGGACGCATGATATCCAACTCCTAAATGTCCTGAGGACAGAAGATGGAAAGACTTTGGCAACCGTCTCAGTCCCGGAAGGAAAGATTGCACACTTCTTCAAATTAGTGAATGACTATCTGGAAAAGGAAACCAAAAAGCAGAAGCCTCGGCACAATTCGTTCATAGCAAACATTGCTGCAATCAGACTGGCGACTTTGAACGCACTATGGACTGACACAGAGGTACCCTTCCCCGGTCCAGCTGAGGAACTGTGGTGGGAGGTATGGTTGCGTGCTGGCAAGAACGATCCCGAGAAAGAGACTTTCATGCAAACGTTTAGGGAGGTCGCTCAGCACGGCAACTTGACGATAACGGACGACGCAATTGAGTTTCCTGAACGAATGGTTGTACTCATGCGTGGAACCTCCACACAGTTGAGCCAATCTGTGTTTCTCTTGAACTCAATAGCTGAAGTGCGAAAAGCAGACTCCGCAGAATCATTCATGGCCATGAATCCGGTTGAGGAAGCTGAATGGATGCAAGAGGCCTTGGCACGCATTACGCCTCCGGCTGCTGATTCACCGGCGGTGTGTATCCTCGATACCGGCGTGAACAACGGACATCCTCTGATCCAGCCTGTCTTGAGCGCGGCAGACACACAGTCATACGATCCAGGATGGGGAACCGCTGATGACGAGGGACATGGAACAGAAATGGCAGGATTGGCCGTGTATGGAGATTTGTTCGATGTGATGATGAGCAATGATCCCATCACGCTCTTCCATCGGCTTGAGTCAGTCAAGATTCTTCCTCCAGGCGGATCGAATGACCCCGCCCTCTATGGCAAAGTTACCGCAGAGAGTGTTGCAAGAGCTGAGATCCAAGCCCCTGATCGACAACGTGCAATCTGTATGGCAATCACAACGACCGATTCAAGAGACAGAGGACAGCCCTCTTCATGGTCTGCATCGGTGGATCAGATTTGCTCTGGCAGTATCGAGGATGGTGAGCCCAAGCGACTCATGGTTCTCTCGGCAGGAAATGCGGATCCGGCGCATTGGGGGAGCTACCCAAACAGCAATCGCACGGATGGCATTCACGATCCGGCACAGGCATGGAACGCCCTCACCGTTGGTGCTTACACAGAGAAGGACTACATTGACCTCGAGCAATGGAATGGGTGCACGCCTCTTGCTTCCAAAGGGGGCTTGAGTCCTCACAGTACCACATCACTCATCTGGAACCGACAGTGGCCTCATAAGCCGGATATCGTTCTTGAAGGAGGCAATGTTGCTTTCAACCCAGCATTGAACTCCGCGTTCCAACTTGACTCTCTCCAGTTGTTATCAACCTATTGGCAGCCGCAGAACGGCCTCTTTTCCCCAATGTGTGCAACAAGTGCCGCCTCAGCCTTGGCATCCCGGATGGCAGCCACGATGATGGCGAGATATCCTTCACTGTGGCCTGAGACTATTCGAGGCCTGATGGTTCACAGTGCACAGTGGACTGATCCAATGACGACTGGCAAGGATCTTACAAGCAAGACGGTTATCGGCGAAATGCTCAGGATCTACGGTCATGGAGTGCCAAATCTGGAAGATGCCCTTTGGAGTGCAAGCAACTCTTTGACTTTGATTGCACAGGACTTCATCCAGCCGTTCTTCATGGAAGACAAAAGCGTCAAGACGCACGAGCTCCGGCTACATTCTCTTCCATGGCCGAAGGACATTCTCGCAGAACTTGGTGACACCGAGGTCCAAATGAGAGTGACGCTATCGTATTTCATAGAGCCAAACCCTGGACAGCGAGGATGGTTAAAGAGGTTTCTCTATCCGTCTTATGGCCTACGCTTTCATGTGAAAACCGGGGCAGAATCATTGGATGAGTTCAGAAGGAGGATCAACAAAGTTGTGCGAGAGGAGATAGTCGACGACTATGTTGGGACCCATGACGACTCGGAACACTGGCTTCTTGGATATAGGTTGCGGTCACGCGGCTCAATTCATTCAGACACATGGAAAGGACCGGCAGTTACTCTCGCAGAGAAGGGATTCGTGGCCGTGTTCCCAGTGAGTGGATGGTGGCGAGAGCGAACACAACTTGAGAGGTTTGCAAAGCAGGCTAGGTATTCACTGATCGTGACCATCAAGACACCTCCACAGACCGTCGACATATACACACCCGTTGCTGTGACTATCCCTGTCTAACAACTAGCGAAGATGTATATCTAACCGAATGGAATACGAAGTATTTTGAAAAGAAAAAGAAGTCTTTCCAGATGGAGATATCAATATGAGCTATAAGCCCCGAACGTTATTTCGTCTGATAGAAGAGATGAATGCATCTCTGTTCTTACCCCACATTCAGCGATCTTTCGTTTGGGACGAAGATCAAATGAGTAGACTATTCGACAGCCTCATGCGTAATTATCCAATTCAAACACTGCTATTCTGGAGAACAAGAGAGTTCATACTGGCGAGAAAGTTCATGCAGTCGATAGAATGGGATGCAAACCTGAGTGATTATTACGATGGGTCCAAGAGTGCAAAAGATGTCGAAAAGACTTTCGTTTTAGATGGTCAACAGAGGCTGCAAACTCTTTACGCATTGTTTAACGGAGCAGTAAGGTCACTGGACAACAGCGTGGAAAGAGAAGCATATATCGACATAGCAGGTGGCGACCAGGTATCTGATGACGGATTGATCTACCCTGTTTCTCTTCTTGAAAAGCCACCCGACTTACCACTTTTCCGCCTCAGAGATCTATTAGGGAAATACGCGCAGAAAAACAGCGAGGAAATAGCTGAAGAGATTAACGAGATTCTGGATAAATCACACAAGGGAAGACAAGAAGAAAAGGTGGAAAGACAGAAGCGAGTCCGTAGAAACTGCGGACAATTATTGACCCTGATGAGAGAGGAGCGACATTTTTGGATTGAAGAACTTGACGGCGTAGCAAATCATTATCCCTACAAACGAATCAGAGAGATTTTTGTCCGAGTAAATACAGGCGGCACCAAATTGAATTCTGGAGACCTGATGTTTGCCGCTATGAAAGAGGACTGGTTTGAGGTCGAGGTACAGATTGAAAATGTAGTCGAGATGCTAAACAACGGCCAATTGGAGTTCGACAAAGATCTAGTCTTGAAATGCATTGTTGTCGCGCTCGGCCGAGGCGCTGAGCTTGATCCTGAGAAATTTACTTCAGAAGACGGGGACAAGCTTATGAAAGAGGTGAAAGACAATTGGGAGAAACTCCAGAATACGTTTGACCAGCTAAGGGATTTCATCACGAACCAACTAAGGCTCTTTGGATCAAATGTGATTCGTTCTTACAACGCTTTTGTGCCGATATTCGATTACTTCTATCACAACCCCAAGCAAAGTCCAGCTGATATCGCTCTATTAGTGGGCTACTACTATAAGTCTCAACTATTCAATTGGTACGGTCGACAGACCGATGGCGTCATTGATGTTCTCCATGGATTCGTTGGCAAGCAACTCGAAAACAGATTTCCACTGACAGCCATAGAAGAACACTTTGCGAATACGAGGAAGTATAATACGGAACTCAGCAAAGAACATGTCTATGAAAATCGGCTTCGATTCATCCTGCTAAATCTGCTATATGTGGAGACTTTTGGGACAAGTCCGTTTAATGTTCGCTATAAAGGTAATGACCCGCATATTGACCATATTTACCCGAAAAGCAAATTGAAGAATCAATTAGGGCTTGGGACGGAAGAGATCAACCACATTGGCAACTATCGCCTTATTGGAGCGAATGAGAACCTTCGAAAGAGAGCGGAATCGCCGGACTCATATTTCTCGAGATTGAAGAAAGATGGTGTCCCGATCGACAAACACCTCTTAGTAAAAGAATATTCTGACGAGCCGGCTAAGCTTGCACTGCAGCCAGAAATCTATCGTGATTTCCGTGATCGTCGCATCGAGAAGATCTTCGGAATAGCCAAAAAAATTGTTAATCCCGAAACCGCCGGAGCGTGAAACCATACCCCAAACGCCTCATCGAAGTTGACCTTCCCATCAAGCGCATCTCAGCGCATGCGAGGAGGGAAAAGAGCATACGGCACGGGCACATCTCAACAATGCATATTTGGTGGGCGAGGCGACCGTTGGCGGCATGCCGAGCTGTGATCTGTGCAGCGCTGTGGCCCGATCCCGCTGACCCTCTCTGCCCACAGGCGTTCAGGGACAAGGCTTCGACGGTGATCACAGGCTTCGCCACCAAGGCTGCCACTTCAAAGCTCATGGAGAGTTGCTCCACGGAATCTGTGAAGCGGTGGACAGAGCTTTCGCGACGTGAGCAGGGATTGAATGCCAGGGATGATCACGATCTCACCACGCTTCGGGCTGCGCTCCTCGACTTCATCGCCGACTTTGCCAACTGGGACAACTCCACAGTACAGGAGTATCTTGAGACAAGCCGTGCACTCACACAGTCTGCGCATGAAGCACTTGGCGGTGAGCCGGGGACACGACCACTAGTTGTTGACCCATTTGCCGGTGGCGGTTCGATCCCACTAGAAGCTCTCCGAGTTGGGGCCGATGCGTTTGCCTCCGACCTCAATCCGGTAGCTGTGCTGTTGAACAAGGTGGTGCTGGAATATATCCCCAAGTACGGACAGCAACTTGCTGACGAGGTACGCAAGTGGGGCGAGTGGATCAGGAAGGAAGCCGAGAAGGAGCTCGCTGAATTCTACCCAAAAGCTAAGGGCAACGAGACACCCATTGCCTATCTCTGGGCACGGACAATCAAGTGCGAAGGTCCGGGATGCGGTGCCGAAGTGCCTTTGATGCGCTCGCTCTGGCTTTCAAAAAAGGGGACTGGCTCTGTTGCCCTACGCATCATAGGAAATTCAAAGACAAGATTGGTCAAGTTTGAAATTATTACCAACGCTAAAACCAATAGTGTGAGCCCGGGGACAATACGTCGAGGGGCCGTCACCTGCCCATGCTGTCAGTTTACCACCCCTGTCACTTCGGTTCGGAAACAATTATCCCAGATACGTGGGGGCGCAGATGATGCACGTATGATAGCAGTACGCTTTGATGACAGGAAAACCGGAGAAAGGTCTTGGAGGTTACCGAATTCATTTGACATCTCTGCTGCCAATTCGGCCATTAAGAAACTGGATAGTAACAAACGTCATCACAAATCACAGATATCACTCGTTCCAGATGAATTATTACCCCCCGAGGGGACTCTTGGCTTCCGTGTTCAGAAATACGGGATGCGTAAGTGGGGGGATCTATTCACATCACGGCAAGCTCTCGCTCTTACAACGTTTGGGAGACTCGTTCGGGAAGCCAAATTTGATTACGATGCTAAATTGTCTCTTGCTGTACGCACGTGTTTGGCGTTAGCGGTTGACCGCCTTGCAGATTTCAATGCGTCGTTGTGCATCCTGAACAGCGTCGGCGGAAGGGGCGTGGTTCATGTTTTTGGTAGACAAGCTTTGCCGATGGTATGGGATTTCATGGAAACTAATCCATTCAACACTGAAGCTGCAAATTGGCAGACTTGCTTTGAGGTTGTTGATGAAGTCGTCTCATTTGAGAAACATCATTCACATTTCGGCCACGTCGAAATGTGCGATGCGAGCAGCAACCCTCTTCCTAATGATTCGGCGGCGGCTTTCATTACGGACCCGCCGTACTATGATGCGGTGCCATACGCTGATCTTTCTGATTTCTTCTACGTATGGTTGCGACGGAATCTGCCAAACGAATATCCCGGGTGGTTAAACAGCCAAATCACTATCAAGGACGAAGAGTGTATAGTAGATGAGGTAAGAGGAAAGGATCGCAAGCATTTTGAACAAGGAATGACCAGAGCGATGGCTAATGGCCGGAGAATCCTCCGCTCTGACGGAATCGCTATTGTTGTTTTTGCACACAAGTCGACATCAGGCTGGGAAGCGCTTCTTCAAGCAATGATCGATGCCGGTTGGATAGTGTCAGGTTCTTGGCCAATCGATACGGAAAGACCAGGCAGACTCAGAGCCCAGAATTCTGCAGCCCTTGCCTCCTCAATTCATCTTGTCTGCCGTCCTCGCGAAAACCCTGACGGTTTCATTCGCACGGATGAAGTTGGCGACTGGCGCGAGCTGTTGGCAAAACTTCCCAAGCGCATCCACGAGTGGATGCCTCGCCTTGCGCAAGAAGGAGTTGTCGGCGCAGATGCAATTTTTGCCTGCCTCGGTCCGGCATTGGAGATCTTTTCCCGTTACTCAAAGGTCGAGAAAGCAAGCGGTGAGCAGGTAATGCTCAAGGAGTATCTCGAGCATGTCTGGGCTGCCGTGGCAAAAGAAGCGCTTATCGTCATCTTCGAAGGAGCGGATGCGACCGGCTTTGAGGAGGACGCCCGTCTTACTGCCATGTGGCTCTGGACACTCACGACCGATGATCGCGATGATGCAAATGACGAAGACAACGATGAGGATGCGAGCGATGAGGAAGAAGGTGGGAACGGCAAGAAGAAGTCGCTTGGAGGCTATGTCCTTGAGTACGATGCAGCAAGGAAAATTGCCCAGGGGCTTGGGGCCCGTCTTGAACGGCTCGTGTCGTTGGTGGAAGTCGTTGGAGAAACGGCTAGGCTTCTGCCGGTGGAAGAGCGTGCCCGTTATCTCTTCGGCAAGGATGCTATCGAAACGCAGTCGAAGCGAAAGAAGAAAGAGCGCCAGCTCACAATGTTCGAAATCGTCGAAGAGATTGATAACTCTAGTTCTCGCTCAAGTGAAAAAGGTGGCACATCAGTGAATCTCGCCGGAACGGTGCTCGATCGCGTGCATCAGAGTATGCTTCTGTTTGCGACGGGCCGCAGTGAGGCACTCCGACGCTTCCTGGTCGAAGACGGTATCGGTCGAGATCAGCGATTCTGGATACTTGCACAACACCTTACAGCTCTCTACCCGAAAAACAGCAATGAGAGGCGTTGGGTAGAAGGTGTGCTTGCTAGGAAAAAAGGGCTGGGATTCTAACATGGATCAAGTCGCTCAGTGGAGGAATGCTTTTCTCAAGGAACTTCAGCGCTCCGAAAACGCAACGCAACTAAAAGATGCTGCTTTGGAATCCCGACTTGGGGTCTGGACAAAGCTGCTCACGGATCTTGTTGTCGCGAGCTTTCGTTCAATGGGCTGGCAAGCTTCGGCGAAGGGGAATAAGCTGCAATTGCTTCCTGTCTCTCGTAGCGAGTATCTGTCTCTCGACATTGTTGCATTCTCGAGTGGTACAACACGTTGGCGTTTCCCGGTAGCCATTGCTGAACTTGAAAACAGCGCTGATGACGACAAAGTCGCATATTCGCTCTGGAAGGTGATGTGTGTCCGGAATGTGATTCGCATCGTATTTTGCTATCGCGCAGACGCCGATAAGGGCTCTAAACTAGTTCATCATTTGAGGGATGAAGTTCTTCACGCAATGAGCCTTGAGAGCCGCATACAAATCGATGGGCAGACCTTGGTTGTGGTTGGCCAGAAAGGCGAAGCAGACACGTTTCCTTACAGCTACTTCAATTGGTGGCTGCTTGAACCAAATACCTCAAAATTTGAACACATCTAGGAATTACGATGGCATTGAAACCATGGTACAAAGTCGTTACTCCTCGCGCAGATCTCAGAGAGGGGAAACCTCTCGATGCAGCGGAGTTTGCCGTACATCTTGAAGACGTCCGGGATGGGCGCGCTGCCGATGTCTACAAGAATCCTGAACAGTTTTTTGAGCGAACCTACCTTACAAAGACCCTGCTGGGTTTTTCGGCTGAAGTTGTACGCCGGTTGAACGGAGAGAAAACCGAGACCTCAGCTGTCTTCAACCTTGCCACACAATTTGGCGGCGGCAAGACTCATGCGTTGACTCTTCTTTACCATCTCGCGAAGCACGGCCCAGGATCTCACGGTTGGCGAGGAGTGAACGACATACTGAAGACATCAGGGATGAGAGAGGTTCCGTTCGCGGCTACGGCAATTTTTGTCGGAACCGAGTTTGATTCTCTCACCGGTCGCGGCGGCTCCGATGGCACTCCGTTGCGGAAAACACCCTGGGGCGAAATTGCATATCAGCTGAGCGGCGAAATTGGCCTGGCAGCTGTAGCTGAGCATGAGAAGCAATCCGTGGCCCCTGCGGGGGATGTCATTCGTAAATTTCTACCGCAAAACAAGCCTTGCATAATCCTCATCGACGAGCTCATGAACTACATAAGTAGGAACCGCGCCAGCGGCATGTCGGCGCAATTCTACTCGTTCTTACAAAATCTCTCAGAGGTGGCACGCGGCCTCACCCATGTTGTCGTCGTCGGTTCAATACCAAAGTCTATTGAATCTGAAATGACCTCTGAAGATGAGTCCGACTACACGCGATTGAAGAAGATGCTGGACCGTGTAGGCAAAGCGGTATTCATGTCTGCCGAGGCTGAGGCGTCGGAAATCATCAGGCGTCGTCTCTTCGAGTGGAACGGCTTGCCGGAGGAAGCAAAGAAGACAATTGCAGCATATGCAGAGTGGACTGCCAACCAGAAAAAGCAACTGCCGGAAAATTTCTCAAGAGAAGCACTGAGAGAGGCGTTCGCTGCCACCTATCCATTCCACCCGAGTGTCATATCAGTGTTTGAACGGAAGTGGCAAGCCTTACCCAGGTTTCAGCGAACGAGGGGCATTCTGAGGCTGCTTGCCCTCTGGGTTTCGAAGGCGTATGTGCAGGGATACAAAGGTGCTCACAGCGATCCGTTGATAACACTTGGCACCGCACCTCTGGAGGATCCGATGTTCCGTGCGGCGGTCTTCGAACAACTCGGAGAAAACCGGTTGGAAGTCTCAGTCACCACCGACATCGTCGGCAAAAACAATTCACACGCGATCCGTTTGGATGAAGAAGCAGTCGACACCATTAAGGAAATGCGGCTTCATCGGAAAGCCGCAACATCCATATTCTTCGAATCGAATGGGGGCCAGGCAAAGGGAGAAGCAACCGTGGCGGAAATTCGATACGACGTCGCCGATCCTGACCTCGACATTGGCAACGTGGAAACTATATTGGAAACCTTGGCGAACTCGAGCTATTTCCTGAACGTCGAAAAGAACAGGTACCGCTACGGTCTGTCACCTAATCTCAACAAGCTGTTGTCAGATCGGAAAGCGAACGTGCAGCCTGCAAGGGTTGAAGACCGCATCAAAGCAGAAATACAAAAGGCCTTTCCGGCGGTTGCGGGCACAGAGCGCATATTCTATCCCGAGAAAAGTAGCCAAATCCTGGACCGTCCGGTTATTACTCTGATCGTTCTTTCCCCGGATCAGTTAAGGTCTGATGAAAGCACGCTAAAGTTCATCGAGACGATGACACGAGAGTATGGCACGTCAGCAAGGACATTCAAGAGCGCTCTTATCTGGTGTGTCTCAGAATCGGATGATTTATTGCGGGATGAGTGTCGAAAAATGCTTGCGTGGGAGGATATCCAGGTTGAAGTCGAAGAGCTTCACCTTGATGACTCTCAAAAGCGGCAGCTTCTCGAGAGTGTCAAGAGATCTCAGCGAGATTTGCGGGAAGGTGTCTGGAGAACATATAAAAGCTTATATTTATTAGGAAAAGACAATCAACCCAGAATGATCGATCTGGGTATGCTGACTTCGGGCGCGGCGGAGTCGTTAGCTCACTATATCGTCGAACGCTTGCGGCGGGATGACGAGATCCTGAAGGACGTAAGTCCTACGTTTTTGACAAGGAATTGGCCTCCGACATTTGTTGAATGGAGTACCAAAGCTGTGAGGGACGCGTTTTTCGCATCACCGAAGTTCCCTCGTTTGCTGAACGCCGAGGCGGTTCGCGACTCAATAGCAAAGGGTGTTGCCAACGGTTACCTTGCTTATGTGGCGAAAACACCAGGCGGGAAGTATGATCCGTTTCTCTTCAAGAAGGAAATGAGCAGCGCTGAGATTGAGATCTCCGATGAAATGTACATCATCACGGGCCAGGAAGCGGAGAAACACCTTGAGCCAGCTAAGCTGACGTCTCTCGTGATAACTCCAACTTATGCCATACTTCTACCCGGAAAGCGGCAAGCATTCTCCTTGAAAGGATACGATCAAAATGGTCGTGAGGTCAAGGTTGAAAACGTAACCTGGAAGGCTAGTGGGGGCAGCTTTGTCGAAAACGAGGTGTTTCTTGCCGGAAGGGATGAAGGTAACTTCGTTGTCACCGTTGCCTCCGGGTCTGTCTCAGTGACGGCACAGGTGGTTATTTCGAAGGAGGAAAAACCGGCTGTTACCACGGGCGGACCTACAGCTGGTGGTTCGGCCAAACTCACATGGGTCGGCGAAGTCCCCTCCCAAAAGTGGATGAATTTTTATACGAAAGTTCTGTCGAAGTTTGCCTCAAGTCGTGGACTGAAACTCACCGTATCCGTTGAGATTACGCCAGAAGGTGGCGTCACCCCCCAACAGCTGGAAGAAACCAAAGTTGCTCTAAGGGAATTGGGGTTGGGGGATGAGGTGAAAAATGAGTAGGTTTTTGCGTATCAATGACAGGCGCCACTGGTCACTGTTTCTTGACTATAGATGAAGGGTGTGGATTTGGAGGGTAGGAGCGAGATCTCAAATCAGACCGTTGTCACATTTTCGAGGCCACAAACAACCACAGTGGGAGCAATACTATGAAAGCAAACATCTGGTGCATTTTCATTTCCCTCAATTTGCTTGTTGGATGCGGGCGAGATGTCAACAAGACGCAAATTGGAGCGGTTCTTTCCCTCACAGGGGAGCTTTCCGAATATGGCAAGCGATGCAAGGACGGTGTCGACCTGGCCGCTGAAGAACTTAATGCTGCTGGTGGAGTCAATAATAAGAGGATTGAAGTTGTTTACGAAGATGACAAGGGTGCACCAAAGGAGGGTGTAAGTGCATTTCAAAAGTTGGTCTCGGTAAATAAAGTGCAGGTTGTAATCGGGGCAATATCAAGTTCTGTGTCCCTTGCAATTGTACCAATTGCCACTGAAAAAAAAGTGGTCCTGTTCTCTCCCGCATCTTCAAGCCCAAAACTATCCGGGGCGAGCAAGTTCTTCTTTCGCAACTGGCCCTCTGATGTCTTAGAGGGGAAGGCTATGGCGCTCTTTGCTTTCGATAACCTTAGGCTGAAAAGAGTGGCAATATTGTGGGTAAATGGAGACTATGGCATCGGCCTAATGAATGAGTTCAAAAGAAACTTCGAACTCAGGGGAGGAAAAGTTGTCGGTGACGAATCCTATCCACAGTCTGCAACAGACTTCAAGACTCAATTGGCGAAGCTCGGCAAAGGAAAACCTGAAGCCATATATATGGCCGGCTACCACAAAGAGATGGGTCCTGCAACCAAGCAGCTGCGAGAACTCGGATCAAATGCACAAATCCTTGGTGACGCGGACTATGGTGTAGAAGATCTCCTACAAATAGCCGGTGCTGCAGCGGAAGGAGCCATCTACGGAACTCCCGCGTATGATCCCAATGATCCAGATACTTCGATGCACGGTTTCGTAATCAGATTCAGAGAAAGATTCAAGAGGGATCCGAGTGTGTTTGAGGCCAATGGATACGATGCATTAAGGATCATCGCGGTGGCATTGGGTCAAGAAGCGACGTCCGGCGAACAGCTTGCCGCAAAAATCTCCACTATTAAGAACTACAAAGGCGTTGCAGGATTGACCACATTTGATGAGAACAATGATGTCGTTAGACCGACTAAGATAAGAATTGTAAGAAAAGGCGAGTTTGTTGACTACTAATACTGGACAACCTATGACCGGCACAAAAACCACAACCTTGGCTGACTCAGTTAGAGTCTACTACTTCTATTCCTTTCTATTCGACAAAATGCCTTTAAGCGAAAGTTTAGGCAAGAAGCCTCTTGATTTGGTGGGCCAGAAGATTGCAGCGGAAATGACAGCAAAGGGTTTCTACAGCCGCTTTGAATTTCATCTCGCGGAGGAGAAAGAGCCTAATGGTTTTCGCTCGGATGTGTACCTGATGTTTCCGCATTTCTCCATCACTAGCAACACTGAAGATTCACAGCTCATCCTGAATGGTGGCAATGGCCCAAAGACTATTGAATGCTCAGTGAAGAAACATACGGCTCTTTTTGAATCGGGAATGGGGGTGGTTGGAATCGTGCTTTCACCCAAGGGACCTCTCTCGACCGGGGAGTTGGTGCATTTGAGCAACTTGAGCGATTGTGATAATTGTTGCAGCCTCAAAATAGGCGACCAGGATGTCACCCCGTTCACCTTGTTCAAGGACACAGTGGAAAGGCTAAGGCAAGACCTTGTCGCATTCTTCTCGAACCCTCAACTAGATGATTCAGTGAAGGACCACCGCATCTCATGGATTGAATATGATGAAGCTTTCATTCATGACGAACCCGAGAAACACCATTCAAAATTTCAAGAGGCTCACGTCGTATCAGTTCTTGGTCTTTCAGACAAACATTTTGACAACTTCTATTCTTCAGGTCAGTCAAAGTCATTGATTGATCGCGAACTTCGACAAGTAGCGATGCGCCAACATGATAGTGAAATAGCTCCAGATTTTGCCGCGCAGCATTTTGGCAACGCCCTATCGAACATGATACCAGATAAGAGATTCATTGTGTGTATGTTTGCTCGGTCGATTGTGATTGGTTACAAACAGAGCGCAAAGTACACAACCAACAACCTTGAAGAGTTGTTGCTCAAAGGATTATTTAGAACGCTTGTGGCATTGCGAGGCACATGGCATTTCTATTTGATCACTAACGAAAGAATCGATCAGAAGATAAAGTCTCTTTTTTCGCAGTTTGAGAAATTGCTCAAGAAGGAGGACATCTCGCAGGTGGATTTGGCGGAAAAACAGCAAGAGATTGCAATTACAAAGGGGGAGTTCATGCGTAATCTTGGAGTTGAGGACCCGCTCGTCCGATCTGTTGGACTGAGCCCATTTGCCAAGGTTTACGATGAAGGTACCAGGATTTACAGAACATTCGAATTGAGGGAACTCGTCTGGAGAAAACTCGATGAACTGACAAGTCTGTTCAACATGGTTGACGAATATAGCCTAAGACTCAAGTACGAGAGGCCACGTCGAGCAGTGAGATCGGGAATCTGGTCAAGATGGCGATGGTGGTCAATATCCATCATTATCTTAAGCGCCCTGTCTCCCGCTGTAATGTACCTTAGCCACGCCCCTTTGGAGTTCTACTATATTCTTCTCGCTGTGCTTGCCATTTTGTTTGTCGTTCTTCTTTTCCGAAGAACTCCGACCGATGAGAGCTCAGAATCAAAGGTCTGAACATGGAACACACACCCGCTGGTCTGATTGATATTCTTGCCGTTGTTATGTTCGGCTGGTTTCCACATGGGATTTACAGCAACATGATGCTGTGCAACAGAAAATTCCGAGAGGCATCCACAGAAATGGTCAAGGTTGGCGGCATCGCTATTGGATCTCGCCTAAGACTGTTTGGCGTGGTTGTTGTCTATCTTGATTTTCTACTCTACATCGTTTTTCCAACTCTAACATTAATATGCTATTTTAACACGAGAGTCTGTTTTGGCAATCAGGATGGGATACATGGATGGCTCTACCTAATGCTCACGATCTTGTTCTATCTGACCAGCATCTATGTAAATTATGAAGAGAACGAGGAGTTTTTTGACAAACGCAAAATCAGATTCTTGAGAAATAAGGCTCGGAGTGCAAGGTATGGAAAATAGAAACGGCGAAAATATCGCTTTTCTTGGCGCTGGAAAGATGGCACGTTCGCTTGCGACGGCGTTCTTCCGCCATGGCAGATTCAAGGGGGACCAAATTGTCGGAACGGTTCGCTCACCAGATGATTTGGAGAAATTCAAGGAGGTTTTTCCGTTTAGATTGCTTACATCGAATGCGCAAGCTGTCAGAGAGTCGAGATTTATTGTGCTCTCTGTAAGACCGCAACAGCTGAAGCCGCTACTTGCAGAGATTCGCGATGAGCTAACGGAGGAAAAGATTCTTATCTCTGTCGCCGCTGGTATTCCCTTAGGCAAGATTCGGGATGCCGTACGCAAACAAATCCCTCTTTTGCATGTTCACCCTAGCTCTCTAGCATTCAATCTCTCAGCAAAGGGAATCTCGTTCCTAGTTGCCGCTGATTGGGTTGACAAAGAGACGATCCAGAAAGTGAAAGCTATTTTTGAATCCATCGGTGAAGTGGTCGAAACCAATGAAGAAGAACTTAACAAATTCGCTGTTTTGGCCGGATGTGCACCAGCATATCTTGCTTTGTTAGTTTTTCAACTTTCAGAAATTGGAACCGAACTAGGTCTACCTCTTTCGGATTCTTTGCGCCTGGAGAATCTCGTTTTTTCCGGCGTGAGGGACGCGATCGTTGACGAAGGCTGGAAGCCGCAGGAAATCCTTGAGAGAATAGCTACTGCGGAAGGCGTCACGATAGAGGGTTTGAAGGTGCTAAGCGAAAAGGGAACAAAGGAGATTCTCCGTCTAGCAGTCGAGGCGTCCCTGTCGAAGCTGCAATACCTCCGGACGATTCTTGACTAGGATAGCCAATCTCACTTGGGATACTCCTGCGAGAGAACGCTCTTCCCGGTGTGACATGAACGCCAATTTCAGGTTCAAGGAAATAGCTCACGGACAAAAGCCAGATGCTTATTCAGCTCTTCTTTAACGCCCTAATTGCAGGCAGCACATTTGCACTCATCGCAGTGGGATTTGCCCTAATATATCAAACTACTCGATTCTTCCACTTTGCTCACGGTGCCGTCTATACCTTCGGCGCCTACTTCGCGTACCTATTCTCGGTCCAGCTTGGAATCGATCGGGTAGTTGCATGCCCGCTCGCTTGCATCGCCACAATGGTGTTGGGTGTTGGGTCAGAGGTAGCGGTGTACAAGCCCATGCGCGAGCGCAGGGCAACGGATCTCACTTTGCTCATCGCATCCCTCGGCCTCTATGTCGTTCTGCAAAACATCATCTCAATGGTCTGGGGAGACGATACCAAGACCATGCGAACCGGCGAAGTGGTGGAAGGTCACGCGTTCTTAGGGGCCAGGATAACCGATATACAGATCGGGATAATCGTGGTGAGTCTCGTATTGATTGTGCTAATGGCGCTGATTGTGTCGCAGATGAAGTCTGGGAAGACCCTCAGGGCTCTTGCCAACGATCCCGAGCTTGCCAAACTGAGCGGCATCAACTCGGATCGGTACATTCTCTACGCATTTGCCATCGGCTCTTTCCTTGCGGCTGTCGCTGCAATCATGATCTCATTCGATACGGATATGACTCCGACGATGGGATTTAACGCCCTCGTTATGGGAGTCATCGCCGTCATTGTCGGAGGTATCAACAGTCTGCCTGGCGCGGCGCTCGGGGGATTGTTTATCGGGCTTGCACAGAATCTCGGCGTCTATTGGCTGCCATCCAAATGGCAAGATACGATAGCGTATGTGATACTTATCCTGTTCCTGCTGTTTAGGCCGTATGGAATATTGGGTAAAAGGCCTCAGAAAGAACAAATTTGATTGCACAGATTGCGCATGTGATTTCACGGATTACGCAGATGTAGCGCAGATTTCAATTGCACAGATGGTGATGACGCAGATGTAACACAGATGGATTGGCTATGAATACAAAGGAAGTATATCCGCACATCGAATTGACCGAGAAAATCATCGGGGCGGCGTTTGAGGTTCACAACAAATTGGGAGGCGGGTTTGTAGAGAAGGTGTACGAAAACGCCCTCGCTGCTGAACTAAGGAAACAAGGCCATTTCGTCGAGCAACAAAAGCCGGTCAGTGTGCAATACAAGGATGAATCCGTGGGCGAATTCGTTGCTGACATGATCGTTGACGAAACCGTCCTTCTGGAAATCAAAGCCGTCAAGTTTCTCACGGGCGAGTATGAATCCAAGCTGATTCATTGCCTCAAAGCTGCAGGAATTGAAGTTGGCTTGCTCCTTAATTTTGGCGAGAGTGTGCAGGTGAAGCGTAAGATCTTTACTCCAAAAAGCCAACCATCTGTGAACAATCCGTGAAATCTGAGCAATCAATCTGTGAAATCCGAGTAATCAATCTGTGAAATCGGAGTCATCACTCCGTGAGCAAGAGTCTCAATAGTACGATATCGCAGTTGTTCTCACTGGAAGCCGTGCAAGATATGGCTGGGCAGTCCTCGTACTCTCGTGGGGCCGAGTACTACGATGAAGAAAGAGTAACCGATCTCTGCGTCAGTGCGGATCGAATCACCGCAAAAGTGCGCGGTTCGCGTCTCTATCGTGTGGAGCTTTGGCAAGAAGACGAAGAACCGGGCTATTCGTGCACCTGTCCGTTCTTCCAAGACAACGGCGCATTCTGCAAGCATTGCGTTGCGGTGGCACTGGCATGCCTGCGCACTGATGAGGATGGAGACGTCGTCGGTCCCAGCAAGGAAGCTCACAGGAAGACGGAACTGACCATGAACGATGTCAAGTCGTTCCTGGAGGCGCAGGAGAAAGCGTCCCTTGTCTCATTGCTTCTGGATCACGCAAA
>Ga0315286_10000135_pt1 | contig 52681 bp, 48 predicted proteins | sample YL17G10_0_MG_FD_205038 | JGI IMG/M metagenome (GOLD analysis project Ga0315286, IMG submission 205038) | Sediment microbial communities from Yellowstone Lake, YNP, Wyoming, USA - YL17G10_0 | ecosystem: Environmental > Aquatic > Freshwater > Lake > Sediment | place: USA: Wyoming | collected...
GAAAACATATCTTACCCCAAGGACACCAAAAGTTCTTTTATTTCCTTTCTCTCCTGTAAAAGAAAGGCCTCAAAATCCTTGTCTGGCGATTGTTCCTTAGCCATATTTTCGCGCCATTTTAGCAAGACAGGATTTGGCCGAACAAAAGAAAAATCTATCTTTTCACGCAAAAGCAATTTTCCTATCTTCTTTTCTTGATCAGTAATCGCTCTCATTGGTTCACTCTCATAAGCAAGTTCTTCGAGTTGCTTTGGTCTAAGTCCGTTTAGTCTTTTAAGAACGCGCTGGATAATTACAAGGTCAACTTGATTCAAAATCGGTTCAAAGCGCGGCTTCTTACCTAAAGTGTGAGTGTGCTTCGGAAAAGATGATGATGAATTATTTTCAATCGAAACATTTAGCTCAAAACCATCCATTTGAGTAATACAATCCCCGAAATTTGCACAAAGAGGGCCTCTTTCTTGCCGTGTATAATTATCACCCGTCATTGTTTTACCAGACAGCCTAACATTTTCAAGATCGATCAAATAGATCATCTTGGCTAATTCAATAGCGCCCAATTCTCGTCCGCAATAAGAAACTATGTATAGAATTAGGTTATGCAATTTGCTTGGAGTTAAAATTGGGTTTTCTATTAGCCCCATTATTACTCTCCTTTCGACTGAACATCTGTTCAATAAAATTATACATCATTTTTCAACATAGGTAACCCCATGATTTTTGTTTGTAATTAACCCACAAAAGCGACAACGTAAACTAGCTCATTCGTCGACGTATATTATTCCCTTATTATTAATTAAATAATATAAAGTAAATATCTACCCCCAATCAACCATAATCATTTTACTACCCAACAAGAAGGTGCCCCCACGGAGATTCGAACTCCGGTTTTAGCCTTGAAAGGGCTGCGTCCTGGTCCACTAGACGATGGGGGCTTTTTGAAGCGGACGGATTTTACCATCCACTCTTTAACTGGTCAAGCGTTTCACCGATTTTATAAAAAAAACCTTCATTAAACAAGAAAATTTCGAAGAATGAAATTTTCATTCCCTGATCGGGCGGACTGGTGGATTTCGCACCACTGGTACTCGCCTTTTATTCTTGTTGCTTGTTTCCCTGCCGGTGTCCGGGTTCAGCAAAGTGCTCAACCACAAGCGCGCTTTCTCATCGTATTCCCTTCGACCGCACACATCACATATCCATGCGGGAAAATTTGGAACCGTGATCAATTCATCACCTAGCCAGGTGAAATATGTGATCATTTCAAGGTGCATCATTCCTGCAGAACACTCATTGCAGGGGAAATCCTGTGGTTTTTTGGATTCAGTCATTCAAACGCACCTTTTTGTTAGTAAGTGAAATTTCTAATTTGTCATAAGACATTTTATATGAAGTTGCACAACTCATAAAAGAATCAAAGAAGTTGCCACATTATGGTTCAACATTCCCCATTCTGCCAGGGGCCAGTAGATCAGAATGGATTTTCCAACTACATTTTTCATCGGAACCAACCCCCAGCTGTGTGAGTCCGACGAATCGTTTCTGTTATCTCCCAGCACGAATAAGAACCCATCCAAAACCTGCCACGAGCCGGAATAGATCGGTGATGCAGCGATGTAAGGTTCATCCAGCTTGTTCCCATTGATTTGAACCTCACCTTCATTAACTGTGACCACATCTCCGGGTAAGCCGATGATGCGTTTGATCAAGTCTTCATCTTGCGTTACAGGTGATCGGAAGACGATGATCTCACCCCTTTTGGGGTCATTGAATTTATAGGACATGCGGTTGACCAGAATGAATTCTCCGTCTTCCAGTGTTGGTCGCATTGAATATCCATCAACTCGCACACGGGCAGTGACCGCGTTGATTATCAGGAAAAGAATGACAGATAGGATCAGGGTTTCTAGCAGGTCAAGTATGAAGTGTTTTGCATCCGGACTTTTTGGTTTATCTTCAAGTTGTGGGATTATTTCGTTTTCATTATTTAAATCAGACAAAAGATGCCTCCAGTAAAATGCTGCGAATGATTATAAGACCGGTCTCCTGGTTGGGCAAGGGACGAGATCAAACCCGCCCCCAGGCAAAGTAAGTCGGCACAAGCATCACTCGCGTACCGTTCATCCAGGCTTGGAGATCTGCTTGTTTGAGGGATGCCAATTTTGATTCAGGGATCGATCCCACCAGGTCTGATTCAAGCACCTCCCATTCCATTTCCCAGGCTTGCGGATCCCATTGATTGCGCGGCTTTGGTTTCAAAACACCGCTTTCGACCAGGTTTATTCCAGATTCATTCATAAGATCTTTGAGTTTACATCCCATGACCGGATCAGCTCCTTGTTGTATAAGCGACAAGGTTTGAAGCTCCCCAAGATACTTCATTTCTTTTGGTTGATCGATGCGATGGCTGTAATCTGGTTCAGCCATCAACAGGACTGCGCCTCCGGGGTGAGTGACACGGCGCATTTCCACCAGGGACTGGACTGGTTCCTTTACCCACAACAATAAAAAATGGCAAAAAACCACATCAAACGAATGGGAATGATACGGCAGTGCAATGGCGTTTCCCTGGGTGAAGGTAGCATTCTTGGCGTGTACACTGGCTTCCGCTAACCGGGATCGTGAGAGATCCAGACCTTGAATCTCTGCCTGAGTGAAATTAGGCAGTTCTGATAGGATGGCACCCGTCCCACAACCCACCTCCAAAATGCGGCTCGAATGAGCCAGGTCGGCTTGTTTGTACAGATATTTTCGAAGGGCGGCAGTCCACTCTGCTTGTTGGGTGAACCTCTCGTGCCATTTTATTTCAGGACTCATGCCAGTTCAATATAAACCTGATCTGTTCCTGGGTTTCAGGCGAACGTGGATAGATTCTGCTTTGGGCGGACTCGAGGTAAAGCTCGGCTAGTTTATTCAGGGCTTCCTCCCCAGACAATCCGTGGCGGACAAGGAAACAACCAACTGTCGTTCCTGTCCTGCCAATTCCTCCCCAACAATGAAGATAAAGTTTATGTCTGGCCTGGATTGCATCATCAATTGCATCCAGGATCGATCGCATTTTTTTTATGGATGGTAATCCTCTGTCTGAAATTGAAAAGCGCTCGTAATTGACATCCCGATCATATTGTTCAGCTTCCTCTTGCAGTATGGATCGATAATCAGGGAGTTCGTCCTCGTTGGTCAAGTTAATAAAAGTATCCATCCCCTCATTCAATAATTGGATAAGCTTAAACCGCGTCCGGTCAGGATCGAATTCTCCTGGATAAGCACCAGCCAGTAATATTCCGGGGATGACCCAGTAGGATTCAGGGATGGGGCGTGGATAAGAATGATTCATCGTCAGGTTGTTAATGAGAAGTTAATTGATATTAGGGACTTGACTTGGATTTTTTTATAATGAATTTTATCCGAATTCACATCATCGTCGTACCAGTGGTTTATAATGAGAATAGGAGAAAGTATGACCGAGATAAAACCCACGAGATTGGAAAAGATCCTTTCTGGTTCTGGTATGTTGATCTGTATCCTCATTACCATGATCATTTGGACAGGAATTGGTCCTTATCAGGACACCTTGCCTCTCCCGGGGGGATATTTTGTTGAACTCATGCTTGGTGCGGTAATTTGTACACTTGCTCTTTGGATTCAATTTGAAGATGCCGGACTGATTTCCTGGATTTATAGCGGCTTGTTGGCTGGTTTCATAATTTTGGGGTTGTTCTCGGTGGGAATATTTTATTTTCCGGTTTTCTTGATATTTACGACCCTTTCGATTTATTCAGATTTGAAGCGTAAAAAATCGATTCTTGTTAATTCAGCTATAGGTTTGTTGGCAGGTATTTTACAGGTTGGCGGAATGCTTGCAATAATTGCTTTATTTTTCCGCTAGTATGGCAGGATTCCCAATCTTTAAGTTGTCTGATTGATACAAACAGTTTAAATAGTCTTTGAAAAAACCCAAAGTTTAACTGTCCGTTGATCTTGGATGGGTCAGTGATAAATTTCTTCAAATGAATTTTTTAGAAAGTTACCCATGATTTGATCTGCCAGACCTTGGGCGGGTAGAACATCTCCATCCGGTTCGACATATAACCAGGATTTTCCGGCACCGGAAGGAATATTATCCTCTCCAGTTTCAAACGCGACCGGATTTTCAGTAGAATATGGAACTGGCAGGTCCCAGCGCAGGTTTAACCCCAGTCTGGATGCCCGATTCCTAAGAACATTCATTTGTGTTCTTAATGAGCTGTCCGAGGTACTCAGGGATAAACTGGTAACTCCAGACTTGGATAATCTATCAAGATATTCATCCACTTTATTCACATCCGAGGCCTGGACAGTCAGGTGAACAGTCGTAAATAGATCTTCAGGCAAGATCACCTCAAGGGCTTTCCATGACGCCTTATTTTGTGGCTGGAGGATAAAAAGAAGATGGTCCAGACCAGTCTGAAGCAATGAATCCAGGTAAACTTTATCTCCCAGCTTTAATCCATCACTTAACAACCCGCACACCTGTCCGGTTTTTTCAATATGGGCAATGATCTCAGCCAGGTCTGGTCTTAAGGTCGGTTCCCCACCTGTCAGAGTGATGTGGGGGATGCCTGCCTGCCAGGCTTTATCGATGATCGTCTTCCATTCGTCAGTGGTTAATTCACGGTCAACGCGCTTTGTTGGGGCATTTGAGGTGTCAGCACCTGCGGGCAGCTTATAAGTCAGGGCACAATCCAGGCGCAAGGGAGCAGAAAGAGTTTGGGAGTGAGGCGAGACTCGCTCAAACTTGAGATCAGCGACCGGATCAAGATCCGGAGTGTGCACCAAAGCTTGGATGCGGTCACGAAATTCCACGTAATCTTGCAGGGCGGAAGCCCTATTTATGTTATATCGGGAAGCCACCTGCCTGGCAGCCTCCTCCGGTTGGGATCCCTTGATCAGGTGGTAAGCATATTCTGTTGCTGTTGGGTTAAGATGAAGCACTGTAGCTGCGTTAACTACGAGCACTCCGGAACCATCCGGCATGGTCCTCAAATGAAGGCGATAAGCGGGCTCATCGCCTGGGGACTTGTAGGTATGAGAACCAGCAGCTAGTGGTTGAGTGCGAGTAAAACGCTCACGAATAAATTCGATCACGGATGTCATGGAGACTCCTTTTCATCAAGGTAGAAGTAATTGATCCTTGTAAGGGTGATTATCCTTCAATCCCGTAAAAAATGAGGAATTTCAAAAGGTATTTCTAGGGATAATTCAACAAATCCAGCATAGATACCATCTTTATACCAGGGAGCCTGGTAGATGAGTTTCTTTTTGCCATTTTTCTCGATCGTGTAAATATTTGTTTTTTCATTTATTAAGAGAGCTTCCAATTTCGCACGGGCAGGACCTGGGTGGCAGGCAAGCATATTTGTGCCTATCAGTTCCTTCCCGCCGTCTTCTTGAAAAACAATCTCAGATTTTTCGTTCATTTCAAGAATCAAGCCTTTTTTATCACAAACCGTAATGGCTCCTGGAAAATTCTTTACCCAGGTGCTTTCTTCATATTCCAGGATCTTCTCCGATTTAGTCAATTAATTTCACCTTTTTTCCTACGGTCTTTCTAATTCATGGGGGATTGTAAAGTCGCCAGAACTTCCTCAGCTTGAGTTCTGCAATCTTCCCACTCTGCCAGACTCGAATTTATTGTTGGAATAGGTAATCCGGGGGCATAATCATAACCGATAAGGGTTTGCTGTTCGATGTACATCGCACCGACTTCAGCTCGTTCTGTATTTTCAAAGGTCATCATCGAGAAACGGATATTTCCTAATTGGATATCCGTGAATTCGGTGGGACCATTAAAATCGGTAGGTCCCTGTACACCAATGATACATTTTACGAAATTGCGTGCTTGAAGATAATTTATCATCCAATCCTGGTTTTTGTACTCTGACTTGTCTTCCCACAGGGTAGGATCATAATTCATGACCAGGGGTGGATAAAATTTCAACGGAAATATTCCAATAGGTACATTGGTTGGCGTATTCGTGGGAGTTATGGAAGGGATCAGGGTTTTTATCGGTTGAGAGGTAGGAGCAGCTGTAAAAACAGTCGGTATGACAGGCGTGATCGTCACCTCATTGCTCAATGGGGATCCAGGATTTACGCAGGATTGTACCCCGATCACCGAAATTAATACCATCATGGATTTTAATGTTAATGAGCTGGTGAACAATCTTGTTCTCATATTTAATCAACTGCTAAGACAGGGTCGCTGAATTTCGCAGGAATATTAACCGTCTCAATTTGGAGTGGGCAGCCACCCCCACATTCAGACAACAATCCACAGCCAGTGCACTTATCGGGCAAACCATGCCGCTCCCTTAATCGGACTGCCAATTCGTGGTTCCAGATCTTTTCCCATGGATCGATCATAATATTACCCAGCGCATGATAATAAGATTGACAGGGTAACACGCTTCCATCCGGCTCGATGCACATGTTGTATAGGGCAGCCGTACAACCTTTGACCCCCAGATCCAATTGCATGGGATCAAAATTGCAATATTGGGTGGGGGTGTACCAGATCAGCCGCTGCCCATGTTGTTGGGTAATGCGTATAGCCATATCCAATAAAGGCTGCAGCTCGTCTTCTGCCAGGCCACTACGCACAGAAATACCGCGTCCTGAATGGATTAGTGCATTCAATCCAACGGTTGGAACTCCTAGCGAGGCAATGAGATCCAGGGTGGCTGGCAAGGTTTGAAAATTATCCCTCAGCATGGTTGTATTGGTCATGACATATAAACGGGTCCCAAGGACATTCTGGATGCCTTTTATAGTTTGGCGGTATGCACCATTTGAGCGCACCATCTGATCATGAATTTGTGAATCGCAGGACTCCAGCGTTATCTGTACATGGTCCAGACCAGCCTGAACCAGTGCATCAACGTACTTCGGATCTGCAAGACGTCGGGCATTGGTGTTTAACCCCGTGATCTGTCCGATGGATTCGGCATGGGCGATTAATTCCGGTAAATCATTTCTTAGGGTCGGTTCCCCACCGGTGAAGAGGATATGAGGGATGCCAAGCTGCCAGAGTCGCTCCAAAACCTGCTTCCATTGGGTTGTTGTCAGCTCGAATTTTCCATCCGATGAACCGGATTCACCGGGGTGTTCAATGTTGTAACAATGGGTACAATCATTGTTGCAGCGATAGGTCAATGCCAGGTCCATGCGGTAAGGCGCATTGGGGCGGACGCTGAAGGGAGCCAGGGTGTTGATCTCCATTTCGTGGATCGGGCAGGCGCCATCTGGACGGATCAATTCATCCAGCTGAGTTTGCATGGCTTGAAAATCCTGCTTGGCTTGAAGCATGGAAACGCGAAATTGCTTGTGTATCAATCTGACTGCATCATCCGCTCGCATCTTTTCCAGATGCATATACGCCATCCAGGCAGCTGTGGGGTTTAGATGGAGGATCCTGCTGGCATTAACGATCAGCGTGCCATGTCCATCTTCATCCAGTCGCAGATGCACACGGGATCGCTCCGAATCATTTTTAACCAGGTAATGATGCACTCCTGCCGCCGGGAGTCCGCTTGAATCCTTGCTGGAAGCCTGGATTTTTTTCCAATAATTCATTCATCACCTGGTTGAAAGGCTAATCTGAAATGGATTGATTTGATACAAGCGTTGGTCACCTGCCACCACCCGCACAGGCACAGGCACAACCTGCGCAGGCACACGCGCAGGCGCAGCTATGACCGCCTCCACCACCATGATAGGAGCCACTCGAGGTGGATTTTGGGACTGGATTCGTGGAGCTGGTCACCCCGGAAGTGAATGCACCTACACTGCCAAGAACTTTCCCTGAGAAGTTTTGCACTCCGGTTATAACGGAGGCTGCAAATGAAGACCCCGGGATACTTGTTGATGATCGACCGGATGACATGGCTGGTACTCCTGTGCCAACCTTGGTTGCCAGCGTAGAGTGGTAGGATGGATCATAATTTCCCCACCAGGAAGGGATGAAAACTGGACCAGTGAAGACCCGCCGGGTGCGTTCGTCATAATTTTTATCCAGCATGGTCCATTCAAGGGATTGTTCATATAGATCACTCTTAACTTCTGGCGTCCCGGCAGCCTCAATCTGCATCCAGGCGCGCTCCATAATGGACTGGTAATAATCCACACTTTCCTTGCGACTAAATCCTTTCATTTTGTCCCCGACCGCTTTCACCAAGTTGACCGTCATCTCTTGCAGACCTTTCTTTGGTAAAACATTGGGGTCGCTGAATGCCTTTAGAAATTCTTTTTCGTAATCGTGCAGGTCTTCCGGTAAAGGTTTTGCCAGTTCCAAAGCCAACGGATCCTTGGTTTTGACGGTGGCTGCGTTTTTCTTAATTACACCAAACAGGATCATGGTCATGACCTTATCCAAAGGAGTTTCCATGAGAATTGCTGATTCAACAGCTGTCAAGCCTCGCTTGATCCCATGTCCCTCGATGGAGATCTTTGGTGGCAGGTATTTCATTTTTCGTTTTCTCTCGTTGATCAAACCCAGAATTGGGGTTCCAAAGAACAACAAAATGAAGCAACCACAAACTCCCCAGGTGGTCAATGTATCCACACTGATACCCAGTCTTTCCCAAATGGAAGGCTGGTAAACTGCAGAAGTAGGGATGGATGTCCGCGGAACCGATAAGCCAAACGTGTATTGGGTGGATCCGCTCGCAGATGTGGATTGCCAGGTGTAAGTGATCCGTCCTTGGTTATCCATGGAAGTCTGGGGATCTGCATTACCGCTCCAATCACCAGTACTGGCTCTCACGGGGGTATGCCATTTGGGTTGCTCGGGGGTTAACCCGGGAGGCAAATGGAAAATGACAGTTAATGTCGTATTTCCATGGGCAGTGTTCCAAAACGCTGGAGCGAATTCCCCACTTGCGAGTGTATTATCCCCAGTATCAGGAAAAAACATGTTGGTTATGCTACCAACTACCACATGCACCTTTCCACTTTGACCAGGTTGAATGGAATAGCCTCCCATGTCGACTGCCACTCCATATCCTGATCCCTGGAAATCCGTCGAGACAGTCAGGGGATTGCCATCCACATCTGCGGTTATGCTGTTATAGTCATAATTTCCATTCGGTAGCCCGAGGTCCACAAAGTCAATGACATGCGCACTGAGATCATTCTGAAATGTGAAGTTGTAGTCCAGACTGACAGTCCCGTCTGCATTCCAGTAGACCTGGACAATTTCATCGGATACGACAAATGAATAATCCTGGGCAGCGGCATTGGTGGTGATGCTGAAGACCAGCATTAGTGCGAGCGCAAGCGCAAAGAACCTACGTTTCATAGACGTCTCCTCCTGAAACCCTGGAATGGGATATTACCACTTGGGTTCTTCGGTCAGTTGATAGACCGTTTTACAGAATGGGCAGGTGACCATTGGTGCACCATTGATGACCTTGATATCATCCGCCGTTAGAACACCACCGCATGACTGGCATTTCATCTTTTCCACATTTACATCCCCCGGCAGGTCAACTTTGAGAGTGACGTTTTGAGCGGTGTCAGCCTTGGTCTTACGCACAGCTAAAAAGATCAAAATAATTCCAGCAATTCCAGCTATTATTCCGAGAACTGATAGGATAATGTGTACACTGCCTACCCTTGCACCTCCCAGCGAGCCAAGATAGATGAACCCCCCCAAGCCCAGGCCGCAAGCAGCCATCAACAACAAGACGACAGCACCGACATACATCCAGGTGATCGATTTCATAAGAACCTCCGGGAACTGGTAATTTTCGTAATTTTAGCTTATTAAATGTTAATTCTATTATAAATCGATTGGTTTCTTTGTGTTGTCACGACAAACTGTAAATTGATTTTCCACGATTGATTTGATCCCAGGATGGAGGGATTGGGGCTATGAATTATTTACGAAGTAGGGATGGTTAAGTTGTTTGCCTGATGGTATCATTTCTTCTGGAATAGTCCTTGCCAGGATTGATAATAACAATTTTCGTATATTTATTATTGTATACTTACGAGGATTGCTTTTGGAATAATTAAAAATATTCGACAGAGGAGTTGCATGACCATCCAGGAACAATACAACCGTTGGAAAGAAAATCATTATAAAAAAGCACTTATCAAGCAACCTGAACGCAAGTCCAGGTTTGAGACTTCTTCAGGCATCGAATTTCCGGTGATCGCTTTACCAGATGAAAATTCTACCGAATATTTGAAAAAAAGTGGCTTTCCAGGTGAATATCCATTTACGCGAGGTGTTCAACCCAGCATGTATCGCGGGCGCTTGTGGACGATGCGCCAGTATGCAGGTTACGCCAGTGCTGAAGCTTCCAATTTACGCTACAGGTTCCTGCTAGGACAGGGACAAACTGGTCTATCCGTCGCTTTTGACCTTCCAACTCAAATTGGTTATGATGCGGATCATCCGATCGCGGAGGGGGAAGTGGGAAAGGTTGGTGTTTCGATCTCGACCGTGGAAGATATGGCCCAGCTTTTTGAGAATATTCCATTGGAGAAAGTCTCCACTTCGATGACGATCAATGCTCCCGCTGCGATCCTGCTTGCCATGTATATTGTGGTTGCCAAGCGTCAGGGAGTGGAAATGAGCCGTTTGCGCGGCACCGTCCAGAACGATATATTGAAGGAATATGTCGCCCGCGGTACTTATATTTTTCCTCCAACTCCGTCATTGCGCCTGGTAACGGATGTTTTTGATTTCTGTGCGAAGAATATCCCGTTTTGGAACACCATATCAATTTCCGGTTACCATATTCGTGAAGCCGGTTCAACCGCAGTTCAGGAAATTGCATTTACTTTGGCAAATGCCATTGCGTATGTAAATGCAGCCATCCATGCTGGTCTTAAGGTGGATGAGTTTGCCCCTCAATTATCTTTCTTTTTCAATGCTCATAATAATTTACTGGAAGAGGTAGCCAAATTCCGGGCAGCCCGCCGGTTGTGGGCTGATATTATGCTCATTAAATTTAAAGCTCAAAACCCATCCAGTTGGCAAATGCGGTTCCATACCCAGACCGCAGGGTCCACGTTAACTGCCCAACAACCAGAAAATAATGTCGCTCGGGTTACCTTGCAAGCCCTTGCTGCTGTCCTCGGTGGGACTCAATCACTCCACACCAACAGCATGGATGAAGCTTTATGGCTGCCGACGGAAAGATCAGTACGGGTTGCCTTGCGCACTCAGCAGATTATTGCATTTGAATCAGGTGCTGCCGATTCGATCGATCCATTGGGAGGTTCTTTCCTTGTCGAATACTTGACGGATGAGATCGAGAGACGTGCCAGGGCTTATATTCAGCACATCGATGAAATGGGTGGAGCCCTGGTTGCCATCGAACGCGGTTACGTTCAAGAAGAGATCCAGAATTCAGCTTATGCTGCCCAGCAGGCGGTTGAAAATGGAGACCAGATCGTTGTGGGAGTGAACAAGTTCCAGTTGGAAGAGGCATTAACCCTAGAAAGGTTAAAAGTGGATCCTCGGATCGAAATGAACCAGAAAGCCAGGTTGAAAACCTTTCGCGAGAACAGGGACCCGGTAGTATTCGAAAACCTGAAAGATCGACTAAGAAATTCTGCCTCCGGTAGTGATAACTTGATGCCTGTTTTGATCGAATGCGTTGAAAATAACCTAACCTTGGGTGAGATTTGTCAGATATTACGCGGCTTATGGGGTGAATACGTGATGCAAGGTTTTTAGTATGGCGAAAAGTATAAGGTTCATTAGTTTGTTTCTTATAATAGTTATTTTTACGCAGGGTTGTTCACCCAATGGATTTCAATCAACAATTGGCAATAATGTCCAATCAACTCCATTATCACCCACCATTCCTTCCATTTCACCGACTGAAAGCTCCACGAGTCTTTCCCCTACGTTGGTTGGATCATCAATTCTTTCTAACCAATCTCTGTGGATCTCCGATGCGGTTCCAGCAGAGTTAAAAGAGATAGTTCAAGAAAGTGGCATCAACGTAACTTACAATCACGACCTGGCGACAATCCATCTTGATATTGGTTCGGATCAGCAACCTCAGCCGGTATTAAATACCTCCTGGATTTATGCATTCGTAGCACCTTTTTCAACTCTTATCGACGACATTACAATTTCTCAATTGAATCAAGCCTGGACGGGAGATCCTTCAAGCTCTTTATATGGTGCAACCATCTGGATGGAAGAATCGACTCGATCAGCCTTCAAATCAATTTGGGGATCTCCAGGACTGGATGCTCAGATTAAGACGGAGGAAGCAGATAAATTGCTAGAATCCGCCTGGGGAAATCAGCCATCCTTTGCGATCATTCCATTTGAAGAGATCGAACCACGTTGGAAAGTCCTGGCAATTGATGGTCAGTCTCCCTTGCACAAGGATTTTGATCCATCCTCTTATTCGCTGAAATTGACCTTTGTTTTAACAGGTGATGAAGCAGATTTAATCGCTCAGGATTTACCGACTGGTAATTTGGATCCTGAAAAGATGACCGTCCTGGTGATGACCGGTGTCACAGCCCTGGTTCGGGCGACAGCGGAGAAAATGGAGGTGAAAGGGCGTACATTCCCGGGCGAGGCGATCCGCGATTGGCTGGTCAATGCAGATCTGACCCATATCAGTAACGAGGTCCCATTCGCACAAAATTGTCCATATCCAGATCCGTCCTCTCCTTACCTTTTCTTTTGCAGCGATCCCCGCAACATTGAATTGTTGGATTATATTGGAACAGATATCATTGAATTGACCGGCAACCATTTCCAGGATTGGGGTTCCGAAGCAACTTTGTTCACCATCGACTTGTATAACAAACGAGGTTGGCCGTATTTTGGAGGCGGGATCAATGCGCTGGATGCACGCAAGTCCATTAAAATTGAAAATCATGGGAATAAGATTGCCTTCATTGGCTGCAATCCCAGTGGACCCGCCTATGCCTGGGCAACTGAAACAGAACCAGGTGCAGCACGTTGTGATATGAATTGGATGACCGAGGAATTGGGACGCTTGCAAGCTGAAGGATTTAACCCTATCGCTACCTTCCAATACTATGAAGGCTACAGTGCATGGCCAGGTCCAGATCAAACTAGGGATTTTCGTATGATGGCAGATGCTGGAGCTGTGATCGTGAGTGGTAGCCAGGCACATTTTCCTATGACCATGGAATTTTATAATGGCAGCTTCATTCATTATGGCTTGGGAAATTTATTCTTTGACCAGATGGATCATCCGGTCGTTGGTACCCGACGGGAATTCATTGACCGGTATGTCTTTTATAATGGGAAATATATCAATACTGAATTGCTGACAGCATTATTGGAGGATTATGCTCGTCCCCGACCGATGACGGCAGAAGAACGAACGGTTTTCCTTTCGAATATTTTTATTGCAAGTGGATGGTGAAATAATCAAATTATGGAGAAACAAAATGGCAAAGATCGATGAACTTGTTGATCAATTCCTTGCACTAAAGAAAATTGCCGTGGTAGGTGTTTCAGATAAACGCGAAACTGGATGCAATCTGAATTACCAGAAGTTTAAGAGCTCTGGTTATACCACCCTCGCGATCAATCCAAGGCTGAATTCATTCGATGGCGATCCATGCTATCCAAATCTCAAGGCATTGTCTGAAACACCGGATGGTGTCTTTATCCTTGCCAACCCGAAAGTCACTGAACAGATCGTGCAAGAGTGTGTTGAACTGGGCATCAAGCATGTTTGGATGCATTGTTTGATGGGAACCAAACCCGGTTTGGCAGTCAGTTTGACGAGTGTTTCTGACCAAGCTGTAAAGTTATGCAGGGAGAATGGTATTCAAGTCATCCCCGGATCCTGTCCAAACCAATTTCTGAAACCAGACTTTGGACATGGCATGATGCGTGGCATGTGGCGAATATTTGGCTTTTTATCGATAGAAGAATAATCGGTCAATTGATGGAAATTAATTTTCACGGAAGGTATGATAAGAAATTATTCTTCATCTCAGTTTTTATAGCGAACCAACCTTCCAGACGAAAGCCCTGGGTACTTCCTGTGATCACAGCGATCGTTCTGTTGGCTTTCATCCTGCTGGCTATTCGATTAATTGAGACCCGGGATGTGATCGGCAATGCCAGTTATATCGTGATCGTGATGATCGCGGGTAGCTTCGTGGCAAGATCATTCCTTCTTCCTTTTTGGGCAGCTAGAAAATTATGGACGAATCCAGCAGTCCACGAAGAACACCAGGGGATTATAAGTTCAAAAGGGATAATTTATCGATTAAAAATCGGTCAAAACGATATCCCCTGGAGCCGTTTTTCTAGGGTGCGTCGGGTGCTTAATGTGACAGCCTTGGTAACACGCGATGGTTTACTGATCATCTTCCCGAATTGGTTCTTTCGATCTGAATCTGATTGGAAGAGATTTAACCAATTGGTGGATTCAAATATTCTTTCAATAAAATAACCTCTCGATAGGGAAGAACATTAATAATTTCAGAGATTAAAGGAATAGAGATGCCAAGAATTTTGAAGATCCATCATGTTGCTGTTGTAGTGGATGAGATCGAAAGCGCTTTATTTTTCTGGCGCGATGCCCTGGGTATGACATTAAGCCAGTTAAACAATGTCCCTGAACAATACGCCAGGATCGCTTTCCTGCCGGCAGGAGACGCAGAAGTTGAACTGGTCCAACCGGTTGGGGATGAATCAGGGTTGGCAAAATATCTGAAAAAAAGAGGACCGGGAATGCACCATTTATGTATTCAGGTTGAAGGGATCGAATCCCTTTTAATTACACTGAAGGACAAGGGAGTGAGGTTGATCAACGAAAAAGCACTGACGGGTGATGGCGGAAAATTATACGCATTTGTTCATCCTGAATCGACTGGGGGTGTCCTGTTGGAATTATATGAATTATTTATAAAAAAAAGATCATCTTTATAGTTAAACAGAGAAAATCCCAACCCCGTTTAGCGGAGGTTGTGGTTTAATGGGATTATGCTCGATCGAATCAACTCTTTTTTTGAACAGGATTGTAAAGATGTCGCTTTGGAACCGCTCATGCTGGGGGTGTCTGGCGGTCCAGACAGCTTATGCCTATTGGATCTGGTGTTCCGATCCAATAAATCCTTGATCCTCGGGTATTTTGACCACCAATTACGTCCAACCTCTAGGCAGGAAGCTGAAGAACTTCGCGATCTGTCATCCAGGATGGGTGTGCGTTTCGTCACGGAAAGCCAGGATGTCAGATCCTTTGCAGTTGAAAATGGATTATCCATTGAAGAAGCTGCAAGAAAATTACGTTATGCTTTCTTATTTGGTCAGGCGCGCAAGTTTGGAGCACCTGCGGTCGCGGTGGCTCATCATATGGATGATCAGGTGGAAACCATTTTGATGCATTTTTTGAGGGGTTCCGGGTTGAACGGGTTAAAGGGAATGATTGCTGTGACCAACTTACCCGAATTTGATCGGGACATCCTCTTGATCAGGCCACTTCTGCAAACTTGGCGATGGGAGATCGAGGCATACTGCAAAGAATTCAATCTGAAACCGGTTCAAGATGAATCCAACCTGGATCAGACTTACTTTCGAAACAGATTGCGCCATTCGTTGATCCCGGAGCTTGAAACCTACAATCCAGGTTTTAAAATGGCTCTATTGCGTAGTGCTCGAGCCCTGGCAGGTGACCTTGAGCTGGTAAATCTTGTTGTCGATTCAGCCTGGGATAATTGCAGGGTGGTTCTGGGTGAGAATTATGCATGCATGGATCAGGATGCACTGACCAAAACATCCCCTGCCATTCAACGGAATATTTTTCGACGGGTGGCTACCCTTTTGCGACCAGGAATACCGGATGTAAATTTTAAGGCGATCGAACGCCTTATTCAATTTGTCCGGGAAGCGAGAACCGGTTCATTTCGTATAGATTTCACCGATGGTCTTTTTGTTTTATCAGAGGCAGGGAAATTATTTATTACGGATGATCTTAACCATTTGCCTCTAACCGAATGGCCACAGATATCGGCTGGGGCAATCTTACAGGCAGGAAGACCTTTGGCACTTGAAGGGGATTGGGTCCTGCAAGTTGAAGAGATGAATAATCTGGAAGTGGTGGAATTTCAACAAAATACCGATCCATTCCAAGTCTGGTTGGATGCTGGGTTTGTCAGTGGAGAATTACAAATTCGTGGTAGAAAGACCGGGGATCGATTTCAACCCCTCGGAATGCAAACTGGCAGTAGCAAGATCTCTGATCTCTTTATCAACGAAAAAGTACCTTTCCGGGCGAGAAAGAACTGGCCTCTTGTGTGCCATGCTGATGAGATCATCTGGATTCCAGGGCTTAGGTCCTCACAGCGTTATCGCGTGAAAGGATCATCTCAGAGGATCTTGCATATAAAATTATCAAGACATTAGGTCGTCGGGTGCTTATTTATTAGCTGGTTTGATCACCTTTTGATAATTGGCGTAATTTGTTATAGATCTCACGCCACTGGATCTTAGAGATACCAAGTTTTTGGCGGATTTTTTCCGCTTCAATATTGTTTATTGTATCCACCAGGCAACAAGTCCACCGGCACATATCAAAAGAGAGATGTTTTCCCAATCCAGCTTCCTTGCCGATATCTTCGAGAAGATATTCAAGACGGCGTGGGGACCAGGGGAAAAGCTGATCGACAGGATCGTACTGCCTTACATATTCATCATACACCTGCAGCCATTCATCCGGTAGATTGATTTTTCGCTCCTTGAAGCGGTTGATCGGGCTCGCGTAACGGATGAAGACTAGTGGTCCCTTCGGTGCTTCTCGATCAATGTGGTTGATGTGAATTCCGAGACATTCGCTCTTCTTGATGCCTGTTGCCAGGAGAAGGGATACCAGCGCATAAGGACGTGCATCCGGTTTGGGTAGACGCCGATGTCGATCGGCTGCCAATAAGACAGCATTCAATTCATCTTCGGTCAGGACTTCAGGCAAGGGGCTGATGACTGAACGCTGAACAACTTTTTCAGCCGGATCGATCACCACAACGCCGCCTTTTTGAAGCCAGCGGAAGAATGATTTCAGTGAAGTTATCCTCCGTGCCAATGACTTGGGGCTGCAAGGGATCCCGCGCCCATTTTCCAACCACTGCAGGAATTTGGTCAGGTCATTGGTGGTGATCTTCCCTATACTTTGGTCTGGAGGCAGGTATTCAGCCAGTAATCTGATATCAGACAGGAATGCTTTCACAGTGTGGGGAGATCGTCCCTGGTCATTCATGTACATCTCCCAGGCTTTCAGCGTGGGGGTAAGGGCTGTCAGTTCTGTCAGGTGGGCGGGGATCGATTTTGAAGATTCGGTCATTTCACACCTCCAAATTGGCAATAAATCAATAAACTGTTATCTTCGTATAGTTTAGCGCAAATCTATACGAAAGTCAAACTTGAATCAGGGAATTAATTCAAAAATATTATGGGAAACTACATGAAGAAGAAGGTTTGTGATAATAATTTATGGGAAGGTAATTGCCTGTAGGATGACTTTCTGGATTTCATCCGGGATGGGAACGAGTACCTGTGCACCTGTACCGGGATCGACCCAATCATATACCTGGTCATATCCTATGACAAAGCGTCTCACCTGGGTTGGGTCTTTAACCAATTTCAGCGCTGGAATCAATCTGGTGGCTGCATCCAGTGTCAAATTGGTATCCACGCTAGATTTGTAGGCACCATACAACATGGGAAGATGACTGATGCCATCCAGGGTGAACAATTTCATTCCTATTGCCTGCAGGATCTCCTGCGCCCTTCGCAACCGATCGATATCACTCGAAGAATAACGTGAACGGATATACCATAAAGCGGTTTCACTATCCATCGCGACTGAACCTGCATATACAGTAAATCCATTGGGATATCCTGAACGGGAATCTGAGAAATTTTGTGTCACATTTACAGTCACTCCACCGAGTTCATTTACAATACTTCGAAAGCCATCAAAATTTATTAACACATAATAATCTGGACGTATGCCAAAATTATATTCAAATGTCATGACAGTTGTGTCAAATCCGCCATAGCCCTGGGCGGTATTGATGCGCTGCATCATCCAACCCGGGATGTATACGTAAAGATCTCGCGGAATTGAAGTGAGACTTGCTTTCCCTTGTGCATTAATGGTAATAAGGATCATGGTATCTGTACGAAATCCGCCATCGTTGGGACGTTGATCCGAACCCAATAGCAGGATGTAAACCTGACCATCTGGTCTTGGAAGAATACTTGCGGGGGGTGGAATTTGAATGTATGCAGGGTAGACCTGGGGAGCTGGATAAATTCCCCAAGATGCAAAATCTGGTTGAACAGTTGCTGTCTCACCTGATGCTTGTGTTGGGGCATTTCCCAGATCGGGCTGAAATGGGGTGGCGGTGGGGGTCGAATTTGGGGCTGAAGTGATCAGGATGGGCATGTCTTCTTGAGCAGACGCCGCTAATGGATTGCCGACTCGAAACAGCACCCAGCTTATCCCGACCAGGCATGCACCAGCCAGCAAGGGCAGAACGTACTTTTTCAATAATTGAACCAAAGACTTCATTTTATATTGAGACCTGTTCCTCATCCGATTTGGCGCTGACAATTGGCAATAATACACTAATTGTCGAGCCTACACCAAGGGATGTTTCGACCCAGATACGTCCCGATTGAGCTTCTGCAAGTGTCTTGGCGATGGATAACCCCACACCTGTATCTCCAAGACCTTGGATGAGTACGTTCTCAGCCCTGTAGCGCCGTACAAATACCTTCGGCAGGTCTTTTGATGGAATTCCTCCTCCACTATCCACTACCTGGATTAAAAGAAAATCCTTGTCTTCTTCCGTCTGTATGTGAACCCGTAAAAGGATCGTTCCTTCAATAAGTGTGGCTGCACCTGCGTTTTGCAATAAGTGGATGAGAATTTGTTGAAGCGCTTCCCGGTCGATATGGATCTTTGGAGGAGATTCAGGGATATCCAGGCGCATGGTGATATTTTTCTCACGCAACTGTGCACTGGTATAGGCAACTGCATTATCAATGATAATGTTTAGATCAATCACTTGTGGATTTGTGATGATCCGGTCGGTCTCTGTGGATGTTATCTGGATCAAGTCTTCAATTAATGAGATTGTTCGGTCTGATGAAAATTTTATACGTTCTAAAAATTTTCGTTGTAATGCTCCCAGTATTCCCACTGATTCACCCATGATGAGATCTGTATAACCGACGATAGAGGACAAGGGTTGGCGCAATTCCTGGGCGATGGAAGCGATCAAATTGACTTGCTCTTCTGAAATCAATGGTGTTGAAGATGCTTTGTTTTCGTATTCATCGATCTTGATCTTTGCTTCCGCCAACTCGTTTTGTAGAAAAGACAACTCTTCCAAAGTCAAACGTAGTTGTTGTTCCAGATGGTCAGATTTAATGGATTTACTACCAGAATCCATTGTTCTGATCAACGGTTCTTTTTCAAAACTGGGTCGGATTTCATGATCAATTTTTTCCACCTGTTCGGAGGTTTCAGCAAGCATGGTGTCGCTGGTTACTTGAGTTGGTAAGAAAGCGGTCCCAACTAAATCCATTTCTTTAACATTCCCTTTTCCTATGGATGTGGTTTTTCCTGATGATCGAAATGGCAATAAAATAAGAAAACAGAAAATGATCGCTTGGTACAAGTACAGAACCCCCAGATAATCCTTGAGCGGCATCGGTACAAGTAAATAAATAAGGTGCCCTGCTCCAGCCAGGAATAAACCTGTCATACCAAATTGGAACTGGACTGGTTTGTGAACTAGAAGGGTTATTGAAGCGACCACAATAAGAACCAGGGTTACAACCTGCCAGGTGATATCCTGGAAAGAGTAAATGAATTCTGTACCTGCAGGTCTCAACCACCAACTGATCATTGAAGCTGCTAGCAAAATAATAGAGAATAGACTCCAAAAAATAGCTGATCGATCACCTTTGGTCGTGGGGTTAGGAAAGATCCACAACCAGGCGAACCAGATGAGCGTTAATAAAGTAAAAGCTCGCTCGACAGATGGTAATGCCCAATGCAGGTCAAGAAATTTTAAACCGGCAATGAGATCGATCCACAAAATTCCCACTCGGATAATAAGCAGAATAATTAATCCAATAATCAACCTAAAATTATACGTGTGATCTCTAGTCTTTGATCGATGTATCGTCAATCCCAGCGACACGACCAGGATCAATAAAAGGAATACAGAAAGATAGGTGTCACCAGGATGGTTTGCCAGAAAGCTTAAAAACCGATCAACCATAATAGTATTGAATCCATCGCATTTGAATCATGCATGTCCGAAGGAAGACTGCCACTACCACCTATTATCGATGCACAATTCCAAAAAAGCTACCCTAATAATATGGTAATTAATTTAGATATAATCAAGCCATGTCTTCCGGTTCAATTCTACATCGATATGGTTTTCAGGGTATCAGCATTCTAATATTATTGCTCTTCATTTTCATTCCACGAATATTGACCGGTGAAATATATTTCGATCAGGCTCAAGAATTAGAGCTCAAGGGATCCTTTTCGGAGGCATCCGTATCATATGAAGATTCTGCCAACCGTTTATGGTGGGAAAATGGGCTGTATGAAAAAGCTGCCAGTCAGGCAAAAAAAGCAGGAGCTCTCGAATCCGCCATCACACTTTTTGCGACCGCAGAAAACAAGGATGGATTATCTAATGCTGGATGGATCGAACTTGGTGACAGTTTTCTTGAAAAAGGAGATGTCAATGCCGCGATAGATGCATGGCAATCCGTTGGCGGTCGAACTCAGGATTCTGCAGAAGCAATTGCACGCTTGGCGCGGGCATATCGCCAATTGGGGGAAATTAATAAAGCGATGCGATTCTGGCAGGAAGTGTTGAAGATCGATCCAAATAACGATGAAGCATATTTCACCCTTGGTTTGCTCTTAATGACCAGACAGCCCGGAAAAGCTCTTCCAGAATTAATGCAGGCAACTTCGTTGAATAAACTCTGGGATACCCGGGTTCAAGTATTACGTGAAGGTCTAAACCTGGCATTATTACAGAATGACATTCCTTATCAACTTGTGGTTTCTGGGCGATCCCTTGCATCCATAGGAGAATGGGTGCTGGCTCAGGAAGCTTTCTTTCAAGCGATCCAGTTCGCGAATGATTATGCTGAAGCATGGGCATGGTTGGGAGAAGCTTATCAACACATGGGCAAGGATGGCTTTCCATCGTTACAAAAAGCACTGACATTGGACCCGAATTCCGCCACCATTCAGGCATTAATTGGATTGAATTATCGACGACAGGGTCAGCTCGACCTGGCTTGGTCTGCATACTCCAGGGCAGCTGCTCTGGAACCTGCCAATCCTGCCTGGCAGCTGGCTTTGGGAGACCTTTCTGTTCAGAATGGTGAATTGATTATTGCGTTGAGCCATTTCAACCAGGCAATTGTTCTGGCTCCCCAGGATCCAGAAGTTTGGAGAGGGATGGCATTATTCTGTGTTCAGAACGATGTCGATATTTCTTTACAGGGTATGCAAGCCGCACTTCAGTTGTTAAAACTCGCTCCTGAGGATTGGCAATCTTATAACGTGATGGGACAGGTCTTAATGGCAATGGGGGATCTGGAGTCCGCACAATTGTACTTTGTTCGGGCGTCTCAACTGTCTCCAAACCAGTCTGAGATATACCTTCACCTGGGCTACCTCCTATTGATGCAAAATCAACGGGATGGCGCTTATGAATATCTTCTTTATTCTCGTCAGTTGGATCCGCAAGGTGGTATCGGTGGTCAGGCACAGCGTTTGATCGACCAATATTTTCCATGATGGTTATTTTCAACGTTTCTGATAAAATATTTTCAATATGATAAATAGACCTAAGTGGATAATTTTATTTCTTTTAACTTCAACCATCATGGCTTGTTCAGCTCCCACTTTAGCGAATTGGATTGCCCGTTCCGGAGATGTTTTATTTAAGGATGATTTTACGGATCCCACCAGTGGTTGGACGCGTGTTCTCGATTCAAAGGGTTTCATGGATTATTATTCATCAGGTTTTCGCATCTGGGTGAACACACCTGGATATAATTACTGGAGCGTTCCGGGGCTCCAGTTTACTGATGTAGTGATAAATGTAGATGCTGCCAGAATAGGAGGTCCTGAAGAGAACCGTTTTGGTGTCATCTGTCGTCACCGTGATATCAACAATTATTATTTCTTCGTCATCAGCAGTGATGGATATTTTGGGATAGGGAAGGTGGTCAATGGTTTGACCAGTTTACTTGGGCAGCAGACCATGGTCTACTCCCCATTCATTATGCCCGGTCTATCTCCCAATCACATGCAGGCCCAATGTGATGGAAAAACTCTTACATTTTTTATTAACGGACAACCTGCAGGGATGGCGATCGATTCCGATCTTGCCAATGGGGATGTGGGACTGCTTGCAGGAGCTTTTGCAAAGATCGGGGTGGACATTCTGTTCGATAATTTTGTCGTTACCAAACCTTAGATTGGATGAAAATATTACTCGATACAGTCGGATGTCGGTTGAATCAATCTGAAATTGAGTCAATGGCTCGCCAGTTTCGATCTGCTGGGCACGAAATTGTTGCCGACCTTTCGGAAGCTGATCTGGTTGTGATCAATACCTGTACTGTCACGGCACAAGCGGCATCAGATTCCAGGCAGAAAGCGCGCACAGCTGCCCGTCAAGGGGTGCAGGACATTGTTTTGACAGGTTGTTGGGTTACCCTTGAACCTGAAAAAGCAAGGGCATTGCCTGATGTTCGAAAGATTATTCCCAACAATCGAAAGGTAGAACTGGTCCGTGACATTTTAGGCCTTTCTGTCACTGATCTTGAAAAGACTGAATCATTGCGTAAACCATTGCCAGGTCAACATAAGAGGACCCGGGCATTTATTAAAGCTCAGGATGGTTGTGACAATCACTGTACCTATTGTGTCACGAGACTGGCTCGTGGAAGGGGGTCTTCCCGCTGTTGTGAAGATGTCCTCATGGATATCCGTTCAGCATTGGCTGGGGGAACAAAGGAGATTGTTCTGACTGGAGTCCATCTTGGATCCTGGGGACAGGATAAAGATGGGCGGGAAGGTTACCTTGAGGATCTGATCCTGACCATCCTGGCTGAGACCGATGTACCCCGTTTGCGACTATCATCCCTTGAACCTTGGGATTTGGATGTTGAATTCTTCAGTCTATGGCAGGATGACAGAATGTGTCGCCATTTACATTTGCCATTGCAGTCTGGCAGTCCTGGAATATTGCGCAGGATGGGACGAAAGACAACTCCTGAAGTCTTTTCGAACCTAATATGGAATGCCCGAAAACTGATCCCGGATGTTGCCATTACGACCGACCTTATAGTCGGGTTTCCTGGCGAAACAGAAATAGAATTCACGGAAACATTTAAATTGATCCAGGAATTGAATTTCTCTGGTGGGCATGTCTTTACTTTCTCAGCAAGACCTGGGACTCCGGCAGCTCTGATGCAAGATCAGATTCCTTTTGATGTCCGCAAATGCCGTAATGCTCAATTGCGAGCAGTTCTCTCAAAAACTGGCCTGGCTTATGCTGAACGGTTTTTGGGCAAGACCCTGGATGTTTTGTGGGAATCATCTTCTTGTACGAAGGATGGTTTATGGCAATTAAAGGGTCATGCAGATAACAATCTGGATGTCCGGGCACATTCGTCCAATTCTCACTGGAACCAGATCGATCATGTGGAATTAAAATTGCTGGAGGGAAAGGCTTTATGGGGAGAGATTTATTCCTGAATAATAAAAACTCGGGATGATAACATGCCACTTATCACTTTTCCAGGGGGATTTGTTCCTGTATAATTGTTTCAAAAATCACAACTGGAAATGGAGAGACCGATGACTGCACAATTGATCGATGGAACTGCAATCGCCAAGAAAGTACGAGACAATGTAAAAGAAAAAGTTGCCAGTCGCATTGCGGCAGGTAAATCCCAACCCGGGCTGGCAACCGTCCTGGTTGGCGACCGGGTCGATTCAGCCGCGTATGTTGGTATGAAACAAAAAGCCTGCGCTGAGCTTGGCATGAATTCATTTCATAACACCTTGCCTGCAGATGCCAGTCAGGAACAGGTGGAAATCCTGGTTACGAAATTGAATGCTGACCCGACCGTCAACGGTATCCTGGTCCAGTTGCCTCTGCCTTCCCATCTGGATGAAGAGCGCGTCCTCCAATTAATAAATATTGAAAAGGATGTCGATGGTTTTTCTCCTTTGAATATTGGTCGACTGGCACAAAAAGGTCGCGAGCCATTATTCGTCCCTTGTACTCCTTACGGTTGTATCTACCTTCTTAAGGAATCCGGTGTAACGATCGCTGGAGCTAATGCGGTGGTCTTGGGACGGTCGAATATTGTCGGTATGCCTGCGGCGCTTTTGCTTGTGCAGGAAAATGCCACAGTCACGATCGTTCATTCAAAAACGAAGAACATTGCCGATGTCGTTCGCAGGGCAGATATCCTGATTGCAGCCATCGGGCGGACCGAAATGGTTCGAGGTGATTGGATCAAACCCGGTGCTGCGGTTATCGACGTCGGTATAAATGGTGTTCCCGTCTTCAACCCGGATGGAACTCCCGCCATCAGTGAAAAGACCGGAAAACAAAAGCAAAAACTGGTTGGGGATGTAAATTTTGCGGAAGCCAAAGAAGTGGCAGGATTCATCACCCCGGTACCAGGTGGGGTTGGACCAATGACAATTGCCATGTTGATGGCAAACACCTTGCGGGCAGCTGAAATTCAGCAACCCTGATCGCAATATCAACCATCAGATAAAATACCCCTCTTGGTTAAACCAGGAGGGGTATTTTATCATCATCATATTGATCTGATCGATAAGTAATATTCTCTTAAATTGGTTTTTACTCGAGTAACAAGTTCTGTTGCGATCTGGTGGACGATTTCATCTGGTACTCCATCCATCGCTTTGGTTTGTAGGCGCAGGTCGATGGGATCATTCAAGTAATCCACCACCAGGAATTGTCCGGATGGGATTAATGCAATTTCGAAAGAAAAAAGGTCCATTTTGCAAATGGTGATTATCTTTTTCGCAATTTCATAAATACCTGTTAATTTGAATTCATCTATTTCAATTGTTGTAACAGCTGTATATCGATGGGTTTGGGTGTCCCACCAGCAGGGGAAGGAAATACCGTTACAAACCAGGATCCGGAACCATGCTTGACGTCCCTCCAGATAGTAGGGATCCAATTGTGCCTGAATCAGGTATTTATTTTCCGGGTTTTTTCTCCGTTCAGTTTCCACCTGTTCAATGGATATCGCCTCTAAGACAACACCCTCGCCTCCACCACCGCCAGTCGCTGGTTTGATCGCAAATCTTCCTCCCAAAAGTTGTAGATCCAGTATAGGCAATTCAGGTTGGTCTGTAAAACGGGGTAAAAGGTAAGTGTACGGAGTAGCCAGACCAGATTCATAAAAAGCCAGATGCACCGCAGTCTTGTCATGAGTCCATAAGGTTTGCTCACGTGGGTTCAGTTGGAAGACCCGATGTTGTCTTACCCATTCTTCCAGGGATTGAAATTGTGGGTCAGCGTCTGATGCGCGGTCAAAGAAAGCTCGGAAAGAGATTTCCTCTGATCCAAGTGTATGGATGCGATCCTCTAGGTTTTCTGGAGTGATTTGAAGCAAGGAACAATTTTGGCGGACACATTCAATTTCAAGGATATGGATGAAATCCGCATCATATTTCCAATTCCACGCCAAGCAAAGATCAAAAGTCTTCATATTGATCTAATTATACGAGCAGAAGGCTCATCCTGTTCAAGCTCGGATGGGTCTTTGGGTCTGTCATAAAACTGAGACTAAATTACTCAAACCGAAAGCGTGCAATTCCTATGCCAAAGAACACTAAAGCAAAAGTAAATAACACACCCGCTTCTGGAAGGATTCCAGCCAGATTTTGCCCATGCGCAACGATATCCAATAACCCCTGCATTGCCCAGGTGGTAGGTAATATCTTGATGATGGTTTGAACCGTCTGGGGGAAAAGTTCACTTGGATACCAGCACCCACCCATGAGAGCCATGACCATACCCAGCATAATGCTCAATCCCTGAGCCTGGTTTGGTGTTTTTACGAAAGTTCCCAGCATTGTCCCCATTGCAGCCGCAGCCAGGGCTGCTGCCAGCATGATAACCGCTAACCCGGGGATCTCCCGTCCCCAATTAACTTTCATTACCAGGATACCAAACCCGATTAATAGTGTCATCTGAACAAGCGCCAGAATTACCTGGCCAAAAATAGTTCCTAAAAGGTAAGTGGATTTTCTAGTTGGAGTGGTTAAAAGCCTGCGGAGGGTTCCTTTCTGACGCTCCAACGCAAACATTTCAGATAAACCGATCAGGGGGATAAATACCCATGTGATCATTTGCCCCGCTGAGGAGTTGGCGCGTGGATCATATTCGATCTGATCGGGAGTATCCCCTTTGGTAGTTATGACCCTGTCGGGTGCATTCGCCATCAGATCACGCGCGGATGAAAGGCTTTCATTAAAATAAGTCTGTCGGTCTGCAGGAGAGGCAAAAGGCTTAATATTTGCAGCAGCTGCCAGGCTGGTTGTGGCGACTTGGATGGAACTACTCACACGGCTGATTACCGAGTTGACTGCTTGTTGGGCAACCAGAGCATTCAAATTATTGGGCTGCTCCTTTAGCTCCAGTTGAATGCTTTTTTCCATCAGGGTTTCGATCTTGAAATCCGGTGGGATTACCAGTACTGCTGACACACTGCGCTGAGAAAATTGATCCTCAGCCGCTGGCAGATCAGTCAATTCAGGGTGAATCGCTTCGGATCTTTCCAATGCAGTCAATAGATCCTTTGAAAGATTCGAATGAGCCAGGTCGACAACAGTGAGACGGACTCGATTGTCTGGAGTAGCACCTGTTCCTCCAGCCAGAATAAAAGTGAAGAAAATGGGCAGGATCAAAAAAAACAACCACTCGGTTATACCGGTGAAGCGTAGCTTGGCGTCTTTCCAGGCGATGGCGAAGATTTTTTCCATGGTTGCCTCCTAACCTTTCGCAATTCCGCTGCGATTAAACAGGAAAACGGAGATGGAAAATAGGAACACTCCCATGATCACCAATCCCGTGATGGGTTTCAATATATCAGGCAGACCACCACCCATTGCCAGAGTCTGAAATCCGCTCAATCCCCAGGAATTCGGAGTGATCAACCCGAGAATCCGTAACCATTCTGGCAGGATATCAGTATTGACAAAAGAACCTCCAAGAATGCCAAAGGTCAGCATCATGGCAGTACCTATCGCGGAGATCTGACCGGGAGTTTTCACGATTGAAGTGATTAGCAAACCCCAACCGACCGCGCCAAGAACCGAGGCAAGGACCAGCACCAGGACTGCCAGTGGATTTCCCCATTTGAGTTGGAATAACAATGAACTGGCGATGATCAGAATTAACATCTGGGCAGTACCCGTCAGGAAAATGCCAAAGATTTTTCCACCAAGTACCTGGCTGGAATTGGTGGGAGAAACCAGCAAACGCGGCAATGTCCCCTGGATTCGTTCAGTTAAAAGACTTCGTCCGCCATTGCTGACGGTAAACATCAGGAACATGAGTGCCATGCCGGGAGCCATATAACCCAGAATGTCGAATTGGACATCCTGGCCGGTGTTTGATATGGTTCTTAAACTGATGGCTTCGTTGGTGGTTGCACCTTGTGCTCCTTGGGCACCAATTTCCTGGGCGACCTGTATTGCCATTTGTGGAAGGATGAGTTGATGGGCGAGCAGTTGGGTTACAACCACCTCAGCACTGACACGTCCAACTTCAACCTGGCTGATGAACTCATCTACGATTGTCTTAATAACGCCTACACTTGTCGGACTGGTGGGGTTGGTATAGATCTCGATCTGAACTTCAGTTAAAGGGATTACCTGATTTTTTGGGATGATGCTGTCAGTGAATCCTGCCGGGATGCTCACCGCTGCCGCGCCTTTGTTCTCATCAATCTGTTTGCGGGCTGTTCCATCATCCGCCACCTGGATCGGAGTCACTAGTTCTGCCAACTGGCTCGATCGGAAAACATTCACCAGCGCTTGACCAAGTTGCCCTTCATCTTTGTTAACAAGAATAACAGGGATATTACTTATTCCTGAGTTGGATGAACTTGTGAATCGTCCTGTGACAAAACCCATTCCAAGGGTTAATAAAAAGGGTGCCAGCAGCATAAAAATAAGGGCTGCTTTGTCCCGAAACACCAATTTCAGGTCTTTAAAGCCGATAATAAATAGTTTCTTCATGGTTCAATTCCTCAAAGCCCTGCCAGTTAGATGGAGAAAGACCGCCTCCAGGTTGGGTTCCCGGATATCCACTGAATGAACCTTGATCCCTAATTCGTTGGTCTTGGAAACAACCGGAGCTAGGGCTTCCTCAGCTTCTGGAACGATTATCGAAACACTGTGATCACTCACATCTGCTTTCAAAACACCTGGAACAGAACGGATCGCTTCAGCAAGTTTCTCAACATCGTCGGACTCATTGATGTGCAAAATAAGGGTTTCCATCTCTCCAACTTGTCTGGTTAGTTCCTTCTGAGTACCGATTGCGATCATCTCGCCATGATCAATGATCCCAACCCGATCTGAGAGTTCTTGTGCTTCTTCCATATAATGAGTCGTATAAAGAATGGTCATGCCATCCTTATTGAGGGCTTTTACCGAGTCAAGAATGGCTCGCCTGGACTGAGGATCGATCCCAACCGTGGGTTCATCCATGAATAATAATTTTGGCTTATGCAACAAGCCAACCCCGATATTCACTCTGCGCTTCATTCCGCCGGAAAATGTTTTAACCCGATGCTTGCCACGATCGGCAAGGTCGATCTGGACCAAAATCTCATTCACCCGAGAATTTAAGGATTTTCCTGATAGACCATACATTTGACCCCAAAAAACCAGATTCTCCCTGGCGGTGAGGTCTTCATACAAAGCCAGGTCTTGTGGTACGACTCCGATCAACTGGCGTACTTGCATGGGTTCTTTTGTAATGGAATATCCACCAATGGTTGCATCTCCAGAGCTTGGTCGGTATAGTGTTGAAAGCATGGAAATGGTGGTCGTTTTTCCTGCCCCGTTGGGTCCCAGAAGGCTGAATATTTCACCTTGATTGATCGAGAAACTAATCCCTTTGACCGCTAGAATATCCACATGTTTTTTGGAAAGACCTGTAACTTCTAAGATAGCTGGCATGATTGCCTCCTCCTGGTGGGACCCGATAAAAAAAAATTTAATGTAATGATACTGGAATCAGATACTGTATACAATATGCAATATTCTATTTTAAAAATTGATTATTTTTGAAAGATGAAATTGAGTTGTCAGACAATTGACAAGAGAGTGAATTTTTGCTAAAATTTGTTTAATTGTCTGACAAGTAGTTAGGGTTTATCTGAATAAAATATGACTACTCTCCTCGTAAAGAATGCCACATTGCTGGTAACCATGGACGACCACCACAGGGAAATTCCCGGGGGTGGTCTTTTTGTGCGTGATGGATTCATCGTGCAGGTTGGATCAAGTAAAGATCTACCTGACCTCGCTGATGAGATCCTTGATTTGGATGGGCACATCCTTCTACCTGGATTGATCAACACCCATCACCACTTTTACCAGACCTTAACCCGTGCAGTTCCAGCTGCCCAGAATGCTAACCTGTTCAATTGGTTAAAAACGCTTTACCCTATCTGGGCAAAACTCACCCCCGATGATATTTTCGTCTCGACCCAGACCGCTCTGGCTGAATTAGCGCTTTCAGGTTGCACCACAGCCGCAGACCACCTCTACCTTTTTCCAAATGGCTCCACCTTGGATGATGAAATTGCCGCTGCAAGGGAGATCGGTGTGCGCTTGCACGCCTCACGCGGCTCAATGAGCCTTGGCGAGAGTCAGGGTGGTTTGCCTCCAGACAGTGTTGTGGAGAAAGAGTCATCCATCTTGCAAGATTGCCAGCGATTGATCCAGCGCTATCACGATCCTGATCCAGGATCATTTGTTCAGATTGTTTTGGCTCCCTGTTCACCGTTTTCGGTGACCGGTGAATTGATGAGACGATCTTCAAGCTTGGCAAAAGAATATGGGGTCCATTTGCACACCCACCTGGCAGAGACCGAGGATGAAGAGTCCTTCTGTCAGCAGAAATTCGGTAAACGCCCGGTTGGTTACATGGAGTCTGTCGACTGGCTTGGAGAGGATGTCTGGTTTGCCCATTCCATATATATCAATGATGCCGAAATAAAAAAATTTGCAAAACATGGCTGTGGAGTTGCTCATTGCCCATCTTCCAACATGCGATTGGCATCCGGCATCGCCCCCATCCGTGAATACCAGACAGCAGGCGTCAAGGTAGGACTGGGTGTCGATGGTTCTGCTTCAAATGATGGCTCTCACATGTTGGCCGAAGTTCGGCAAGCGATGCTCGTGGCGCGTGTCAGGGAGGGCATAAATGGATTTTCCCTTTCCAAGGATTCCGATCGGAAATTAATGACTGCACGTGCGGCACTCGAATTGGCAACCCGGGGTGGTGCGGCTGTCCTGGGTCGGTCGGATATCGGCTCGCTTGAAGCTGGCAAATGCGCTGATTTCATCGCCATCAATTTGAACAGGCTGGAATTTGCTGGAGCCTGGCACGATCCTCTCAGCGCAGTGATTTTCTGCCAAACAGGACGGGTCGACCACACTGTCATCGGTGGAAAATTTATTGTGAAAAACGGGGAGCTTGTAATAATAAATGAGACCAAACTTATAAAGAAACACAATCTTTCTTCAAAAAGGTTGCTTTCGGACTTATGAACCATCGCTTCGAAGATCGAGATATAGATATTAATTTTGTTGATACATCCTTTAGGAAAATTTAAATTGGGATCCACCTTTTTTCAGCTCCGCAACTTGATAGACACAGCCATGGGGCGCACTATGGCTGATCTGGTCATTCGAGCTGGGACCTGGGTATGTGTGCAAACCGGGGAATTTGTTGAAAAGACCGATATTGCCATCAAAGATGGTCGCATTGCTTATATCGGTTCGGATGCCTCACATTGTATCCAGAAAGAGACCAGGATCATAGAAGCCAATGGTCGCTATCTCGTTCCGGGATTACTCGATGCCCATGTGCACATCGAATCAAGCATGCTTTCCGTAACCGAATTTGTACGGGCAGTTGTATCTCATGGCACAACAGGAATTTTCATCGATCCGCATGAGATCGCCAATGTCTCCGGTTTGCAGGGAATACGCTGGATGGTTGACGAAGCAAAAAAACAACCCATTCATGTCTGGGTTCAAGTTCCATCCTGCGTACCCGCTTCACCGGAATTTGCCACCTCGGGAGTTTCCCTTGATCCTGGTGAAATAAAGGAAGCGCTTTCATGGGAAGGTGTGATCGGGTTGGGTGAAGTAATGGATTACTTCGGTGTCATCAACAATGATCCAAAGTTGCTCTTGGAATTGGATGAATCCAGACGCTCCGGAAAAGTAATTGGCGGTCATTATGCATCCTTGGATCTGGGTCTCCCTTTCCATGGATATATAGCTGGTGGTGCAGAAGATGACCACGAGGGTACAACCACTTCAGGAGCCATTGCACGCGCTCGCCAGGGTTTAAAGGTTATGGTCAGGTATGGTTCAGCCTGGCAGGATGTGATCGAGCAGATCAAAGCCATCACAGATGCCGGGTTGGATTCCCGCCGATTTCTTCTATGTACAGATGACTCTCACGCAGAAACCCTGGTTCAGGAAGGACATATGGATCGGGTGATCCGCCATGCGATACAGCATGGACTTCCACCCATGACAGCCATTCAGATGGCAACAATAAATTCCGCGGAGCATTTTGGCTTGAGTCGTGATTTGGGATTGCTGGCACCTGGTCGTTGGGCTGATGTAGTCTTGGTTGAAGATCTTGAAGAATTTCAAGCTTCCACGGTTATTGTTAAAGGGATCAAGGCAGCCGAAAATGGGACCGTATTGTTGGAAGACCCCGGAACTTCAATTCCAGAGTGGATTAAGAACTCTGTGAGTTTTTCAAGGAATTTTACCGCGAATGATTTCAAGATATTCTTGGATGACCCTCTGGCGAAAGCTGAAAAGATCCATGCCAATGTGATAGGGATTGTTGAAAACCAGGCGTACACGCGTCATCTCAAATTGGAGGTCAAATCACACAGTAACGATATTCTGGCAGATAAAGATAACGATATCTCCAAATTGGCTTTAATCGAGCGTCATCTGGGAACTCAAAAAGTCCAAATGGGGCTGGTTAATGGGTTTGGTTTTGATACGAATTGTGCGGTTGCTACAACGGTTGCTCACGATAGTCACCAAATGCTTGTGGTCGGTTCAGAAGACGCCTGCATGGCAGCGGCTGCCAATCACTTGCATCAATATGGTGGCGGACAAGTTGTAGTAAAGGAAGGGCAGGTTATTGGTTTTTTGGAATTACCCATTGCAGGTTTGATGTCGCCTGAGTGTTATTCTGTCGTCGCTAAGAAAGCCGCCACCATTCTGGACGGTTTCAGATCTTGTGGCTGTAAATTAAAAGACCCCAATATGCTCCTCAGTCTTCTCGCCCTGGTCGTAATACCTGAATTGCGCCTTTCGGACCATGGACTTCTGGATGTGAATGATATGAAGGTTATTCCATTATTTGAAGAACCTCAAAAATGAAGGCAAAATATATGAGCCATTTTCCTTTTCAAAGATTGCAGGGTGAACTTACAAGCTTGATTTCGTCCATGCCTGCTGACAGCCAATTGCCATCAGAGCCGGCTCTCGCTAAGAAATTGGGAGTTTCCAGGGCAACTCTTCGTGAAGCCATGCGCTCATTTGAAACTCAAGGATTGATCCGAAGGAAGCAGGGTGTGGGAACCTTTGTGATTGGAGAAGTGCCTGTCATTGACAGCGGTTTGGAGGTCCTGGAAAGCATCGAAACCTTGGCGAACCGCATCGGTCTTAGCGTCAGTACAGGCTCCATAAATATTGAAATTCTGCCTGCTGATGAAGAGATTGCGGGGGAATTACTAATATCGATAGGGATGATGATAACCCGGGTTTCACGAGTCATTTTTACAGATGATCGCCCGGTAGCTTACTTGGTGGATACTTTACCTGAAACCATCCTATCGAGGAATGATTTTCAAACAGGTTTTAATGGCTCAGTATTGGATTTATTGTTGAACCGGGGATTACCCAGATTGACATCTTCCCGGACCGAGATCAACGCAGTGAATGCCAGTTCTGCGGTGGCTCACTTCTTGGATATCCAGCGCGGGGATGTTTTATTACATTTCAGAGCGAACCTCATTGATTCTGCTGGAAAAGTGATCGATCACTCGTTAAGTTATTTCCTGCCAGGCTATTTCAATTTTCATGTTAACCGCCGGGTGGGTTAAACATGCCTCGTGTCATTTACACGGGATCAATCAAATAATAATATTCGGAGGTATAAATGCGTAGTTTTGCTGGTCGGGACATTCTGTCCCTCAAGGAATTTGAAAGAAATGAATTCTTCCACATCTTTGATGTGGCTGCCGAGTTGGAACCCATCGCTGTCAGTCGTCGAAACAGTGATCTCCTGGCTGAGAAGACTCTGGTGACAGCGTTCTATCAACCATCAACACGAACCCGTCTTGCCCATGAAGCCGCCATGCACCGCTTGGGTGGTCATGTGACAGGGTTTGCCGATGCCAAGATGACCAGGGCAGGCGACTTTTATCAGGAATCCATCAAAGATACAGTAAAAATGCTGGAATATTATGGCGATGTCATCGTGATGCGCCACTTTCAACAAGGCGCACCGCATGAAGCTGCCAGATGGGCTTCCATCCCGATCATCAATGGTGGCGATGGCTGGGGTGAGCATCCCACTCAGATCTTAACCGACCTTTACACGGTCATGAAGGAAAAAGGAACAATAGATGGTTTGACTTGGCTGGCGGTAGGGGACATGCGCATGCGTACCATGCATTCATTGGGCTATGCCTTAAGTCAGTTCGACTGCCCGATAACTTTTGTTTCTCCGCCTGATATGGGTTTAACCAAGGAATTTAAAGCAGAGTTAAAACAATACAGCGTAAATTTTAAAGAGGTGGAGCATGTCGAACAGGCGATAGCCTCAGCAGATGTCATCCTGGTGGAACCGGTCGTCCAGCCTGATTACACCAAGAGTCGGGATGAGCGCTCCGGGGATGTCGGTTTGACTCCGGCAAATTACAAGATAACTCGCGAATTGTTGAGTAAAAAAGCCAAATCGGATGCGATCCTTCTGCACTCTCTGCCGCGCATGGATGAAGTTCCAGTGGACGTGGATATCACTCGCTGGTCGCGTTATTGGCAGGAAGCCTTTAACGGTGTGGTCATGCGCATGGCGTTATTGGCACTCGTACTCGGTGCGATGGAATAGATTTTCAGTTGGGAGAATGAATATGCAAACAGATCTACGTGGTCGCGATTTGATCGGTGACCTGGATTTTTCAAAGGAAGAAGTGGAAACTGTCCTGGATGTTGCTTTTGATCTTAAACGCAAGCGCGCCTTGAATGAACCACATGCTTACCTGCGTGATAAAGTACTGGCGATGTTATTCTTTTTCAGCAGTACGCGAACTCGGGGATCCTTCGAAGCTGGCATGGCACAACTGGGTGGTCATGCCGCGTTTATTGAGAGTCGAACCACTCAGATCGCACATGGTGACACCGAGACTGAGATGGGTGAAATTTTCGGCAGGTACTTTGATGGCATCGCCATTCGCCATGTGGATTGGGGCATTGGCAATCGCTATATGAACCTGGTTGCCGAGGCTTCCCGCGTTCCTGTATTGAACATGCAATGTGAGATTTATCATCCATTCCAGTGCCTGGCAGATCTGATGACCATCATGGAAAAGAAAGGTCGTGACCTTCGTCGACGAAGGGTGGTCGTTTCCTGGGCTTACGCATCTTCATATCTGAAACCTATCTCTGTACCTCAATCCTTGATTCTACAGATGCCGCGTTTTGGCATGGATCTGGTTCTGGCGCATCCACCCGAATTTAAACTGATGCCCGAGATCATGGACCAGGCAAGAGATCAGGCTCGTAAATACAACACGGGTTTTGAAGTGATGGATGATATGGACGCTGCGTTTAAAGACGCGGATGTAGTCTACGCCAAATCGTGGGGTCCGCTGTTGACAACAAATGACCAGGCAGAAGGTAAGGTCATACAGGATAAATACAAGCACTGGATCACCGATTCCCAAAAAATGTCAAAGGCAAAACCAGACTCGATCTATATGCATCCGCTTCCGGCTGACAGGGATGTTGAGGTGACCAGCAATGTCATGGATGGTCCCAACTCGGTCGTCTTTGATCAAGCAGAGAACCGTCTGCACGCGCAAAAAGCCGTTATGGCATTAACCATGAGATAAGGAGAATTATGAATAGAAAAATTGCAGTGGTCGCCATCGGTGGCAATTCGTTGATCAAAGATAAGAACCACCAGACAGTTGAGGACCAATACCTTGCGGCAAAAGAAACCACTCACCATATCGCCGACATGATCGAAAGCGGATGGGATGTTGTCATCGGACATGGTAATGGACCCCAGGTTGGGTTCATCCTCAGGCGCTCCGAGATTGCAGCCAAGACAGAAGGCATGCATGAAGTTCCGTTGGATGTCTGTGGGGCTGACAGTCAGGGTGCCATCGGTTATGCTTTACAGCAGAATCTTCAAAATGAATTCCGATCCAGAGGTATTCAAAAAGATGTGGCAACCGTGGTCACCCAGGTCTTGGTTGATAAGGATGATCCAGCCTTTAAGAATCCATCCAAACCAATAGGTGGATTCATGGATGCCAATGAAGCGCATCGCAGGCAGAAAGAAATGGGTTGGAGCATCGTGGAAGATGCGGGACGCGGTTGGAGAAGAGTGGTTGCCTCACCGCTTCCAAAAAAGGTCGTTGAACTGGAACCAGTTAAGAGTCTCATAGATGCAGGAGTGGTTGTCATCAGCGTTGGTGGGGGAGGTATCCCTGTCATCGAAAAAGATGGTACCTATATTGGCACTGCAGCAGTGATCGATAAGGATTTTGCCTCCAGCTTGCTGGCTCAATTGATCAAAGCGGATTTGTTGCTCATATCCACAGCAGTGGAGAAAGTGGCTTTAAATTTTGGTAAGCCGGATGAAAGATGGCTGGATAAACTGAGTCTGGCAGAAGCCAAGAAATACATGGCTGAGGGGGTCCATTTTGCAAAGGGATCCATGGCACCAAAGATCCAGGCGATTATATGGTTTCTCGAAAACGGTGGCAAGCAAGCTCTCATCACCAACCCGGAAAATATCGGTCGAGCTCTCCAGCGGAAGACCGGTACCTGGGTTGAAGGCTGATAAAAAATGGTCACGGTCTTTCAGGCTTTGACCATTTTTGTAAAAAAACCTTAAAATAATAACAAATACTTTGATTCACATTACTTTAAAAGTCCTCTCTAAGGTACAATATTATCAAATCGCCAGGGAAAAGTTTTAGTCGTCAAACTCAGGAAAGGAGGCTTTAAATACCATAAGGTCTTTTCATTGTTCTATTTCTAAAACAATCGATTATTAGGAATTGAAGGAGTTGAGATGAAAAACAAAGTACTTTGGCTCGTCAGTCTGGTAATGATCTTGGCGTTTGCCATGACAGCTTGCGGTGCCAAGCCAACAGAAGTAGCAACTTCTGCCCCAACTGAAGCACCAACTACCCCGCCTGCCACTTTTACAATTCCAGATATTGAAACCGGAAAATTCAATGTTGCAGTTGTCCTCATCGGTTTTCATGCGGATGGTGGCTGGTCACAAGCTCACCTTACAGGTGCAGAATGGATGACTACTCAGGATCCCAATATCGCTGTTAAATACGTTGAATTGGTCTTTCCAGGACCGGATGCAGAATCAGTCATGAGATCCCTGGCACGCAAAGGGTTTGACCTGATCCTTGGCACCACACTAGAATATGGCCCGACCATGGAAACTTTGGCTGAAGAGTTTCCCAATATTGCATGGGTGCACCTGACTGGTTACCGCAGCAATGCAACAAATTATGGGAACCTGATGGGGGCAATGGAAGACATGAAGTACCTGGCTGGCATGGTGGCAGGTGCCCGTGCCAAGGAAGATGGAAATACTAAATTGGGATATGTGGCTCCATGGCCAGTTCCCGAAGTAATTCGCTTGGGGAATGCATTCATGCTCGGAGTAAAAGTGACATGTCCGGAATGCACGATGGAAATACGCTGGATCAATACCTGGTATGACCCTGACAAGGAAAAACAGGCTGCCCAATCTCTACTGGATGCTGGTGTTGGAATAGTCTTGATCGGTTCTGATACTCCCGGCCCATTGGTTGCTGCAGCAGCTGCAGGAAAATGGGCTTTCACCTATGATTATATCGATTCCTGCGCTCCGGCACCAGAAAGCTGCCTTGGCACCCCCTATTGGAATTGGGGTCCGGTTTATTATAATATTGCCAAAGCAGTCCAGGCTGGCACTTGGAAACCAGGAAATGATTATTTTGATGCGGATACAGGAATTGTAGGGTTCTATGGTTTCATGGATGGTCAGACACCTCAGCCAGGTGTTCCTGCATCAGTAATTCCTCTCGTAAAAGCCAAACTGGCGGATATGCTCGCTGGAAAATTCACCCGCTTCGATATCTTCAAAGGCCCGATAAATGACAACACAGGTAAGATCATAGTCCCTGATGGAGTCTCTCTTACCCAGGAAGATCTGGAAGGTATCGATCAAGCTACCATTGACGCATACAACTTGACTGATCGGACTGCCTGCACAATTTGCATGAACTGGTTGGTGCAAGGAATTCAAGGCACAATTCCACCCATGCCTTAGGCTTGTATCGTAATTAAAAGAATTGGCGCAGGAGTAAACCTCCTGCGCCAATAATGTGACCATAATTCTGGAAACCATCCATGGTTGTGTCTCCAATTGCATTTGAAATGAAAGCGATCGTTAAGAAATTTCCCGGTGTCTTGGCAAATGACCGGGTCGATTTTTCATGTCAAACTGGTGAAGTCCATGCCTTGCTTGGAGAAAACGGAGCCGGGAAAAGTACATTGATGAATGTTCTGGCAGGGTTATATCGTCCCGAAGCTGGGGAAATAATTGTCGCAGATCAACGGGTTAATTTCCGCTCTCCTCAGGATGCGATTGCCAAAGGAATTGGCATGGTCCATCAGCACTTCATGCTTGTCCCACAGCATTCCGTGGCGGAGAATATGGTGCTTGGGCTCAAACATCCACGTTTCTTTCTCGATTTGCTACACGTGGAAGACCAGGTGAAGAATTTGGGGGAACAATATGATCTCAAGGTCGATCCAAAAGCAAAAATCTGGGAATTGTCTGTCGGGGAGCAGCAGAGAGTTGAAGTGCTCAAAATGCTCTTCCGAGGTGCAAAAGTCTTAATCATGGATGAACCCACTTCTGTTTTGACTCCTCAGGAAGTGGATTCACTCTTCCATACATTACGGGATATGACTGCCCGTGGGCACACCATTATCTTCATCTCCCATAAATTGGATGAAGTTCTTGCGATCGCAGACCGGGTGACCGTTATGCGTCGTGGACAAGTGACCGCTTTTGGAGCTTCGACCAAAGGAGTGACAAAACCTCAACTGGCAAAATTGATGGTTGGCAGGGAGATCTTATTCCATGTGGAAAAGAAGAGCTGTCAACCCGGTGAAGTAATCCTTGATATCGATAACCTAAAAGCCAAAAATGATCGTGGACTGCCTGCATTACGGGGAATTTCCATGACATTGCGTGCAGGAGAGATCGTCGGGATCGCCGGTGTTGCAGGAAACGGTCAACGTGAGTTGGCAGAAGTACTTACTGGTCTTCGGCGACCTTCTGGTGGGACAGTTACTTTCCTTGATACTAAATTGAATGAGCGGACCCGCTGGCAGGAAATTGACCTTTTAATGGCACATATCCCGGAAGACAGGGGAGCGGTTGGCAGTGTACCAGGTCTAAGCATTGCTGAAAACTTGATCCTCAAGAATTATTTCCGACCTCCCATCTCTTCAGGTTTGTCCATTAATCGCACCAGGGTTCGCCAAAATGCCAACAGGTTGGTTGAGGAATATCAAATAGCCACTCCTTCCATCGACACCCCAGTCCGGATGCTTTCAGGCGGAAATCTGCAAAAAGTGATTCTTGCGCGTGAAACTTCAGGTCATCCAAAACTGATGATCGCTGTCCACCCTACCCGCGGACTGGATGTGGGTGCGACGGAAGCTGTTCATAAGATCCTTATAAAACAGCGTGAAGAAGGAGCAGCCATTCTGCTCATCTCAGAAGATCTTGATGAATTATGTTCTTTAAGTGATCGATTGGCTGTTATTTATGAAGGCAACCTGGTCGGGGAGATGCCTGCCAACTCTTTTGATATCCCCAAAATCGGGTTGATGATGGCGGGGGTAAAGTCAGAGTGATGAACCTGCCCTTCTCAAATTATCGTGTAAGAATTGAAACGCGTGACAATACACCAGGGTGGCTTAATCTCATATCCTCAATTCTTGGGGTAATTCTAGCATTATTTGTCGGCGGACTTTTACTAAAGGCAGCTGGTGCTTCCAACCCATTTCTAACTTATGGTGAGATTTTTAAAGAAGCCTTTGGCACACCTGCTGATTGGGTGGCTGGCATTAAAGCATTTTCTTCGGCTACGGCTTGCCCAAAAGGTACGCTTTGCTTTGGCCCTCTCTCTGATACATTTGTCAAGGCAGCTCCGATCATGTTAACCACTCTTGCCTGTATCATGGCATTCAGAATGAAATTATGGAATATTGGTGCGGATGGGCAGATGTTCATGGGTGCCTGGGCAGCCACCGCTGTGGCGATCTTCCTTTTCCCAAAGGACACAAGTCGTCTTGTTATGTTATCCGCTATGGCACTGGCTGGTATCTTGGCAGGAGCCCTTTATGGTTTCATACCGGGCTATTTAAAAGCGCGTATGAATATAAATGAGATTATTACGACCTTGATGCTGAACTACGTTGCTTATAAATGGCTTGAATTCTTTGTGGTGGTCGGACCCTGGAGCCTGGGAGATTTCGAATCAACGGGAAATTTCCCAAAAGCAGCGACCTGGCCGCGTTTGACCGAATATGTTAAAACCAACCCAATCTTTGCAGGTTTAACTGCTCACCCCGGTATCTTCTTGGGAATAGGTGCAGCGGTCATCCTCGCCTGGGTTTTGTTTCGCAGTAAATGGGGGTATCAGATTCGTGTGATCGGGGGCAACCCCAAAGCTGCTCGTTATGCAGGTATCGATCTCACACGCAATATCATCCTGGTCATGTCGATCTCTGGTGCCCTGGCAGGATTGGCTGGAATGAATGAAGTCGCTGCACTTCGAATATTAACTGGTCGATTTCAGCACGGGTATGGATTTACTGGCGTTATTGTTGCCTGGTTGTCAAGATTGAACCCTCTGGCTGCCATATTGGTTTCCTTCCTTTTTGGTGGTTTGGTGGTGGGTACAAAATTGATCCAACCGCAGGGTATATCTTCAATGCTTCAAGGAGTAATATTATTTGTAGTTATTGGAACAGAGCTTATTTTTAGATACACCGTACGTTTGGAAAAAAAGGAGAGTTTATTAACTGCAGAACGAGGTTCCAATGAGCAATGAATCCCTTACGACCCTGACACTAACCATCCTTTTTGGATCCCTGGTAAGTGGAACCCCACTATTATTTGCGACCATTGGTGAAATATTTTCTGAGCGTTCTGGTGTTATGAATCTGGGAATCGAAGGAATGATGCTGGTGGGAGCCATGGGAGGTTTTGCCACCTGGTATAAAACAGACAGCCTCTTATTGGGTTTACTCGTTGGAATGTTGTTAGGTGGTTTGTTGTCTTTGTTGCATGCTTTCATTACGATAACTTTACGAGCAGATCAGGTGGTCAGTGGTCTGGCTGTCACCTTTTTGGGTAGTGGGATTTCAAGCATCCTCGGTCAGCCTTATGTTGGTCAGAGAGTGCCAAAACCGATCAAACTGCCTTTTCATGCCCTCGAATACATCCCTGCTGAGCAGGTTATCGTAGTCGTAGCAGGTATAATCCTGGCTATCCTGGCATGGTATTTTCTGCATCGAACAAGGCCGGGTTTAAACCTTCGTTCAGTGGGGGAATACCCTTCTGCGGCTGATTCCCTAGGCATCAATGTGGTTCGCACTCGGTACACGTATGTGTTGTTTGGAGGGATAATGAGCGGACTGGGAGGCGCCGCCATGAGTCTGATCACAGATCCTGGCTGGTCAGATGGCAAGACCTCGGGTCTGGGATGGATCGCTGTCGGGTTGGTGATTTTTGCCATTTGGGATCCATTGCGAGGGTTGTGGGTTTCTTACCTTTTTGGGTTGCTTCGGCGACTCCCGTTGGACCTTCAAAACCCCGCTTTGCCTTTCATTTCAACTGCCAATAACCCATCAATAGGTCGTTTCATGGATATGCTCCCTTATTTGGCTACAATAATTATACTGATATTGGGTTCAAGAGAAGCGATGCGCAAACGCCTTGGAGCACCATCTGCATTGGGAATTCCATATATTCGTGGTGAGCGAGGCCTGTGATCTTGAACAAATCGACTGATATATTCTTGGAGAATTATTAATATCAGGCTCATTGATATGCTCCTCAGAATTTGTTAAAATTTATCTGGATACTGAGATAAACAGCATGCAAATTCAGCCAGAGGTCATCCAATTGGAGATGATTTCCCCTAATGAATAATTTCCTGGGTTACCGTTGTTCCATATGTAATGCGGAGTATCTCCCCGGTCAGGTGACCTATACTTGCCCTATGGATGGTGGGAACCTGGATGTGATCCTGGATCACAAGGAGATCTGTAAGAAATATCAGGCTGAAGATATTACCAATCGAACAGATGGGTCCATTTGGCGATACCTGCCATTGTTGCCGGTCAGTGATCCCGGTGGTGAGGGAACACCGTTACGTTTTGTGGGTTGGACTCCGGTTTATGGATTGCCCGATATTGGAAAGAAACATGGTATTAAGTATTTATGGTTGAAGGATGAGAGTAAGAACCCCACTGCATCCTTTAAAGATCGAGCTAGTGCGGTCGTCATAGCCAGAGCGCGCGATATGCAAGCCTTGAACGGGCAAGCTCCGGTTATTGTAACCGCGTCAACTGGTAATGCCGGTGCAGCCTTGGCTGGGATGTCAGCAGCCGTTGGGCAGAAGGCAGTGATTTTTGCTCCAAGAACAGCACCTGCCGCCAAAGTGGCTCAATTGTTGATTTATGGTGCACAGGTTATTTTGGTCGATGGGTCCTATGATGATGCATTTGATTTAAGCATCCAGGCTGCAAATTACTTTGGCTGGTACTGCCGAAATACCGGATTCAATCCTTTTACTTTGGAGGGGAAGAAGACTGCTGCATTTGAGATTTGGGAATGGTTTGAAAATATTAAACAAACAAATAATATTACCACCCGTAATCTTTCAATTTTTGTTTCTGTTGGTGATGGGAACATCATTTCAGGCTTGCATAAAGGTTTCAAAGACCTTCAAGCGATAGGATGGTTGGAACAGATCCCGCGCCTCATTGGCATCCAGGCAGAGGGATCAGCCGCGATCACTAATGCTTTCCTGGATGGGTCAGAAGTGATCAAGCCGGTCTCAGCAGTCACTCTGGCGGATAGTATCTCTGTAGACTTGCCCCGTGATGGAGTACGCGCCGTCCGGGCAGCCCGTGAAACTGGTGGTTTTTATCTCACAGTGAAGGATGATGATATTTTGATCGCCATATCAGAACTGGGGAAAGTCGGAGTTTTTGCAGAACCAGCCGGAGCAACGGCATATGCTGGCTTATTGGAAGCTTTCCGACAAAACCTGGTGAACAGGGAAGATCCAATAATTGTCATCAACACTGGCAGTGGTTTAAAGGATGTAACGACTGCCATGCGATCGGTAAGAAAGGCGCCTATAATCAAACCAACCCTGGAGTCGGTCAAGAAGATATATGAGCAATAAATGGAGTCGTGAAACTCGGGTAATTATCCTTGTAATATTAATTCTATTATTGATGTTAGGTGCTTGGTACATACGCGATCTCTTTAAACCGCTGATTCTCGCAGGACTGAGCGCCTACTTAATAATGCCAGCGGTCACAGCACTAAGAACGAAGTTTACAAAAATGTCTCACAAATTAGCGGTTAACCTTGTCTATTTCATCGGATTGGCAATCGCCCTGGCGATACCCATAACCGTAAGCCCGATCTTGGTGGGGGAACTTCAGAAACTAATCTCAGATCTAATCGATTTGCCAAAAATGATGATTACAATTTTTAACAGACCGATCGTATTTGCTGGTTTTTCAATTAATATTCAATCACTTTTACCGAAATTTGGTGAATCTTTTTCTGCCATGCTCAATGCTGTTCCTGAGAACGTGCTAAAAGTTGTCGAATCTACCTCCAAGAACGCCGTCTGGTTCCTGGTGATCATGGTTACGATTTATTACCTGTTGTTGGATTGGGAAAAAGTGCGCAAGTGGTTAAGTAAAATTCCTCCACGAAAGTATTATTGGGATGGAGTGCACTTGTTTTTCCAGATCAAGGAGGTCTGGGCAGCATATCTGAGAGGTACTCTGGCTCTAATGTTCATCGTCGGTTTGGTCTTTACTGTAGTTTACCTGGCGATCGGGCTTCCCGGCGCATTGATCATTGGGATATTGGCTGGATTATTCAGCATCGTTCCTGAATTGGGTCCTTTTGTCTCCGCATTGATCGCTATTGCAGTTGCCTTGGTTGAAGGATCTTATTTTCTGCCCTTATCTAATTTTTGGTTTGCTATTTTGGTTTTAGGAATTTATGTCGTTTTGATAAATTTAAAAAGTATATGGTTGCGACCGCGCATCATGGGACGCAGCGTGCACCTTAATGAAGGCTTGGTATTTGTGGCGATCATGGCTGCCATAATATTTCAAGGGATAATAGGTGCTTTGATCGTTGTCCCGGTACTTGCATCTGCGATCGTTATTGGTCGGTATTTGCGCAGAAGAATCCTTGGACAGGACCCATTCAAAAATAGTCGTTTGGATCTGTCTGATAAAATGATCAGATCGGGCAGGAAACAATTCTCGAGGAAAATATCTACGGATGGAGATAAATAGATGGCTGCAGAAAAAATAATCTATTCGATCATAGCTCCGATATTCAATGAGATTGATAATATTCCAGAACTTTACCGGCGGGTTAGTGAGACCATGGATAAAGTTGGCGCCCCCTGGGAATTGATCATGGTTGATGATGGTTGCACCGATGGATCAACAGCGAAGATCCTTGTCCTAGCTGAATCCGATAAACGAGTTCGACCGGTGATATTTGCTCGAAATTTTGGGCATCAGATCGCTGTTACTGCCGGTTGGGATTTTGCCAGGGGTGATGCTGTGGTGATAATTGATGCAGATCTTCAGGATCCTCCCGAAGTGATCCCGGATTTAATTTCGCGTTGGAAAGATGGATACGAAGTTGTTTATGCCGTCCGTTCAGAAAGGGAAGGGGAAACCTGGTTCAAAAAAACAACTGCTGCATTATTTTACCGTTTGATTTTCAAGATTACCGATGTTAAGATACCACTTGATACGGGAGATTTTCGCTTGATTGACCGAAAAGTGGTCAATGTTCTTAAGACGATGCGTGAACGTCACCGGTTCCCGCGCGGAATGGCTGCCTGGGTTGGTTTCAGGCAGGTCGGTGTGGACTATAAAAGAGCGATCCGATTTGCGGGAGTCACCAAGTATCCATTCAAGAAAATGCTCAAGTTGGCTTTAAACGCGATCACAGGTTTTTCGTATTTCCCATTACAGCTTGCCTCTTATTTCGGGTTTATCTCAGCTGGGGTCAGCATTATTGCCATTCCCGTTGTGATCGCTCTCCGTTTGACAGGATCATTTGCTTTTTCTGGTCAGGCAACAACTTTGATTGCTGTCCTTTTCCTGGGAGGCGTCCAACTAATATCTTTGGGAATCCTCGGAGAGTACATTGGCAGGTTATATGATGAAGCCAAAGGCAGACCTCTTTATATAATTCGGCAGGCTCCAGAAGATTGAAAAACCTTGGAGACTGAAAGTGCATTTGGACCAGATCATTAACAGGAGCATGGATCCCTTTCCAAACGAGGGAACGGGGAGATTGCCATGGGATGATAGGGATTTCAGCCGGCGCATGCTTCGCGAGCATCTATCACAAAAGTATGATTCAGCCAGTCGGCGCACCAATTTGATCAAGAAGCATGTTGATTGGATCCACAATTTTGTTTTAAAAGCTCACTCCTCAAAAATCCTTGATCTTGGATGCGGTCCCGGTTTATATACAAGCCGGCTTGCTGAATATGGGCATGAATGCGTCGGTATCGATTTTGCACCTGCGTCCATCGATTATGCCAACACCATGGCACTCAAAAAGAATCTTAATTGTGTATATCGACAGGAAGATATTATTAATGCTGATTATGGAAATGGATTTGACCTTGTGATGCTGGTCTTCAGCGAATTCAATACTTTTCAAGAGATCGATGCCCACACTATCCTTGAGAGCTCTCATCAATCATTGAAACCAGGTGGGAAGATTCTCCTGGAGGTTCCGAATTATGAAGCTGTCGAGCAATTGGGAGACCAACCTTCGGTCTGGTATTCGGAAAAAAATGGATTATTCTCGAATGAACCTTACTTGTGCCTGACTGAAAGCTTTTGGAATGATGAAAAACGGGTGGCAATCGAGCGGTATTATATTATTACAGGATTATCTCAGGATGTAAAAATATATATGAATTGCACGAATGCGTATAAAGATGACGAATTTAAACGAATGTTGAGTAATGCCGGTTTTACGAGGATAAATTTCCACCCATCCTTGACCGGTGCAAAAGAACAGCAAATGGATGGCATGTTTGTTATCATCGCCGAAGCCTGATTTAAATGAAGCGGATGGGGTTTTCCCATCCGCTCAGATTACTTTTGGTTTTTCGAATTCCAGAGAGAAGAGAGGGTAAAGCCAAATTCGTTTGGATAAACGTCCGGAACTCACCTGAGGTCAGTTGCCTGGATTAGTTACCCGGTCTCCTCTCCATGTGGTACTTCAAAGATATTTTCGATTTTCACCTCCTGATTTACTTGAAGCGGTCCATCAATCTTATATTACAGGAAAATCAAGAGAAATACATTAAAAACTCCCTACTTTTACCCAACAATGTAACCCTTGAGTTTGATTCTCAATCACCTGTTTTTTAATGGAAATTTGACCTGTTATAATCGGAGTTGTCAGACAACCCTTCTCGAAACATTTAGGAGATACCCAATTGACCACTATCGATCTCACGATTGACCAAAATAGACGCCAGCGCGCCATTCAACGTGCCCGTGAACGAGGAATAACCATCCCAACCTATGCCCAGATGAAAGATCCTGCCAGGATACCGGCAAATATTAAGGAATCCCTGCCCAATGTTGGTCTATGGGATGTTGACCCCCTCAATTTATTCCGGATCACCTGGCATAATGAACCAAAAGCCAGGGGTGGCGGATTTAGCGGAGTGAATTACCTGGAGCTTCCCTCACAATTGACAGGTGTCAAAGCCCGAATTATCGTTTTGGTTGGAAAATGGTTCCCGACCGGAGCTCACAAAGTGGGTGCAGCATTTTCCTGCCTGGTGCCAAGGTTGGTGACTGGTCAATTCGATCCAACCAGTCAAAAAGCTGTTTGGCCGAGTACGGGCAATTATTGCAGGGGTGGAGCCTATGATTCTGCGCTTTTGGGTTGCGAATCGATCGCCATCCTACCTGAGGGAATGTCAAGAGAAAGGTTTGAGTGGTTATCCGGAATAGCTGGAGAGACGATCAAAACTCCAGGGAGTGAATCAAATGTAAAAGAGATCTTCGATAAGTGCTGGGAATTGCGAAAATCCGGTCAGGACTTGATGATCTTTAATCAATTTGATGAATTTGGAAATTATCTCTGGCATTATGAGATCACCGGGCATGCCATGCAGGAAGTATTAGAGCAAGTTTCCAGACCGGGAGATCGTTATCGCGGTATGGCATCTGCCACCGGTTCTGCAGGCACCATTGCCAGTGGCGATTACATGAAACAACTTTTTCCAGACAGCAAGATAATTGCCAGTGAAGCTCTCCAATGTCCCACTTTACTGGAAAATGGTTTCGGTGCTCATCGCATTGAAGGGATCGGCGACAAGCATGTGCCTTGGATCCATAATATCAAAAACACAGATATGGTCGTGGCGATTGATGATCAGGCTGTAGTTAATCTTTCCCGACTGTTTAATGAGCCTGCTGGGAGGAAGTTCCTGGCTGCACAAGGCATCTCTGAAGAGACGATCTCCAGGCTCGACCTTTTGGGGTTTTCAGGGATATCCAATGTGCTTTCTACCATTAAAGCCGCCAAGTATTACGAGATGAATGAGCACGATATCATGCTCACCATCCTGACTGATTCGATGGAATTGTATTTCTCACGATTGGAGGAGATGCATTCTGAATTCGGTGAATACTCCGAGAAAGATGCCTCTGCGGATTTTGCTCGTTATCTACACGGTCAATCGACAGACAACTTGCTTGAACTACGCTATACCGATCGTCGTCGCATTCACAATTTAAAGTACTTTACCTGGGTGGAACAGCAGGGAAAGTCTTATGCAGATATTCAGGATATGTGGTACCAACCAGATTATTGGACCAACGTTCAAAAACAGGTTGCTGAGATAGATCAACTAATTATTGAATTTAACTCTGAAGTAGGTATTTAATAATTCAAGTATGCTGACAGATGCTTCTCTTATTCTGGTTTGTGTGTTACCGACCCGGCGCGATATGGAGATAGCCCGATTGCTGGGTTGGTACAGGATACCTTTGCGGTCCGCGCCTAAATTGATATCTGTTGATTACCTGGCTTTTTATCAACCCGCTTCGTTTGGTTCGGCAGGTGGTTGTATCGAATTCTATGCAGAAGTGCTTGGAAATGAATTGACGACTCGCGCAGAGCTTTTACGCGATGAGTTGGATCATCCGAAAGCCAGGGAAGAGTATTATAAGATCCAGATTGGGGCGTTGGAAAAATTGCCTGAACCAATCAAGGCTGAAACCTGGAAACGGATTTCTTTCTTTTATTCAACTGGTGAGTATTTGCTGCATGCAAGAACTGTAAATGATTTAATCGTCAAAAGTGATGAAAGGCAGACTCTGTGGAAGTCCCTGCGAGAACGGTCAGCTCAAGATCAATCTTATTCTGCTGGGCAGGATGATATCGAAGTGGACGATAACCTTCTAATGGAATTGCTGGGTATAAAGAATATTTTATAAACCCCAAAATACGTGCAATCCAATTAGTATGGTCATAAATAAAAGAGTTGTCAACGGCAACCCCACAAGGATAAGGTCCTTGTAAATATATCCGCCTGAACCTGGCAACAGCCTGGTCCGGGGAAACCAACCTGCTAAATCCTACATCTAACAATATCACCAATTCTACCAGGTCGGGACGATTCCAACCTCCGGTCAGCAGGATTGTTGTAATTATTGTAATTCCAAGAGTAATTTCAACTGCATGAGGTATAAAATGATTATACAAATTTTGGATTTAATTTGAAGTACACTATAATCATTCAAGTGATTACAGGATCCTTTTTGCATCAATATTGTATGGAAAAAACGGGTTTCCTATGGTAAGTGGGAGTGTTCAATGTTATTAATAAGAAATGGAACGGTTATCACTGCGAAAGAGACACGTGAAGTGGATATTCTGGTCGAAGGCGGGAAGATCAGTTCCATTGGGAAAGACCTAGTTCCATCTCTGGATCAGGGCTGGGAAATGCTGGATGCCAGCGGAAAATTGATCCTTCCAGGAGGTGTCGACGTCCACACTCATTTTGACTTGCCCATGTTTGGGACGGTTTCCTCGGATGATCATTACACCGGTCATAAAGCCGCTGCATTTGGGGGAACCACCACCGTATTGGATTTTGTTTCATTCGATTATCCGACCATAAAGGAATCTGTGGATGCCTGGAATAAAAAGGCTGAAAAAGCAGCCATAGATTATTCATTTCATATGAATCTGACCAGGTTTAACTCAGCCATTGAAGCAGAAATCCCCTTATTACCAAAATTGGGCATCACATCACTAAAGGTTTTTACAGCTTATAACGGTCGCTTGCGACTTGATGATGGGGATATATTTCGAGTATTGCGTGTAGCAAGAGATAGTGGCATGCTCGTCATGGCTCATTGTGAAAATGGAGATGTAATTGATATCCTCTCCAATGAAGCGTTGGCATCAGATCATCTTTCGGCAGAATGGCATGCCCGGACAAGACCTGCCTGGGGTGCAGTGGATGCAACGTTGAGGATGGCTTCCCTGGCGGCACAGGCAGATGCACCTATTTATATTGTTCATATGAACACTGCCGGAGAGCTGGATATGATCACCTATGCCCGTGAACATGGGGTGCTGGTCATGAGTGAAACCTGCCCGCAATATTTGTTCTTCACTGAAGATGCCCTCAAGAGGGAAGATGGAGCGAAATGGGTTTGTTCACCACCCATGCGCACTGAATTGGATAACAACAAATTATGGGAGGGTGTAATTAAAGGAGATATCCAAACCATTGCCACCGATCATTGTCCATTTTTCTATGATGGAACCCGGGATATCACTTATGAGGGTAAAGAGATAGCCATTCCCGGCAAGGAGCTGGGAAAAGGAAATTTCACCCAGATCCCGAATGGCCTCCCAGGAGTAGGTGATCGTCTCCCTATCTTGTGGACATACGGTGTGGGTGCGGGAAAGATCAACGCCAACCAATTTGTGGCGCTCAACTGCACAAATCCCGCAAAAATATTCGGCATGTATCCAACCAAGGGCGAGATCCAGGTTGGATCGGATGCTGATCTGGTCATTTGGAACCCGGAAAAGAAAGTCGATTATGGAGTTAAGATTGCACAACACCGCACCGATTACAATTTGTATGAGGGTTGGAAGTTAAAAGGGTTTCCAGAAAAGGTGTTCTTGCGTGGTCAACTGATAGTTGACAAGGATCAATGGTTGGGCAGAGCGGGGATGGGGCAATTTTTGAAAAGAGAACCAGGGATTAATTTCCTATGAAATCCTGCTGAATATATATTAATTTCTGGTAGGACACCAAATACTAATTAATACCTGAGAGGAGAGTTACGTTATACAAGTGTTTGGAGGAAATAACTGCAATTATGAAGGATTATGGTCATTTTCTAAGAGATAGAATTTCAATAAGTCGAGGGTGTTTGGCATACACTCCGTGATAACTTTCCGGTAAAATCGCAGCAATTTGACACATGATCTCATCCGTATAATTGTTTAAGATCTGATCTCTATCCTTTGAAGGAAGCGGAGGCAGGTTGAATGGTCGACCACCAGTGACTGTTATGCTTGATCTCCTGAGTTTTTTGATATTACCCAGGATCACTTTATCCTCAGTTCCAGTGATGGCAACTGGAATGATCGGAAAGCCAGCTTTTGCAGCCAGGTAGCTGACTCCTGGCTTCCCTTCGATCAGGGCTCCTGTTCGGCTTCGTGTACCCTCTGGTGCGATGACAAGTACTTGCCCGTGTTGCATTCGACCGATCACCTCCCGTAATGCCTTCAGGTCAGGGTTGAACCTGTCAATAAAAATGAAATTGAGCTGCCGCCCAAGCCAGTTGATCCAGCCGATCTTCCCCCATTTTTCAGCCACAAGGATGAACATATCCCATCGGTTTAGTGCATAATAAGCCATAATGATATCCAGGATGCCAATATGGTTGGTTGCAATTATGAAGGTATCGGAGGTTGGAATATTTTCCTTCCCCCTGACCTCCACCCGCGCCACTGCTTTAACCAAACCTCTGATCAGTAAACGTAATAACCATTTCATATTATTTTAGTAATTCCATCAGGCGCGGGTGATTCGCATAGACACCTCGATATTTGTTTGGCAGCATCGCTGCGATCTGGCACATGATCTCATCTGTGGCAACCCGTAGGCTTGCTTCACGATTCTTGTTGTCGATCGGCGGTAATCTGAATGGATCACCTGCCCGAACAATAATATGTGAATGACGGAAGTGTTTCAAGTTGTATTTGATCAATCGATCTTCTGTTCCGGTTATCGCGATAGGAATGACCGGGATATTCACTTTACAGGCAAGGTAAGCCACTCCGGGTTTCCCTTCTTGCAGGGCTTCCACTTTGGAACGAGTCCCTTCCGGGGCAATTGCCAGCAATCCACCAGCTTTCAGGCGGCGAAGGATCTCCTTCATGGCGTGGATATCGGCTTCAAAACGGTTGAGCCAGATGGCACCCATGGCTTTTCCAAGACGTCCGTAAATTGGATGATCCTTATATTTTTCTGCGGTGGGCAGGATGATATCTTCCCTGTCGAACACATAATAAAGCAGCGAAGAATCGAGTCTCCCCAGGTGGTTGGAAGCAATGATGAATTGTTCCTGGGGGATCTTCTCAACTCCGATTAGTTCGATCCGAGCGATTTTTGGCAGGATGAAACGTATGATCGATCGGAAGGATTTTTGTTTCATGGATGTTATTGTATGCCGGGTTAATCGATCCTGCAATGTACTGTTTGCTATTTGAGTGAAGATCCGCGCGTCACGTTTCCTCAAGGCGTAAAATGTGGGTCAGGATCGTTGCCCCGCTGCCGCCTATATTCTGAGCCATACCGATTCGTGCATTTTCCACCTGTGTTTCACCGCATTCACCCCGTAATTGTTGAACGACCTCTACTAGTTGGTATACGCCGGTCGCCCCGACGGGATGGCCGCGTGCTTTTAGACCTCCTCGAGTGCAGATGGGTAGTCGACCTTTTGGAGTGATCACCCCATCCAGACCCAGGCTGGGACCCTTTCCGCGCTCAGCAAAACCGCAAGCCTCAAGTGACAGAACCGCCATGATCGAAAAGGCATCATGCAATTCAAAGAAATCAATCTCATTTGGTTCCAGCTCAGCTTGCCGGTATGCATTTACTGCTGAAAGATGCGCAGCACTTAAGAAAAGCGAATCACTTCTGTCGTGGATTGCGATGGTGTCTGTCGCAGAAGCAGATGCAGAAACAATGATCTGTTGTTTGTTTCTAAGAGTCTCAGCAGGAACCAGCAAAATGGCCGCAGCTCCGTCCCCTATCGGGGAGGCATCCAGGAGATTGATCGGAGACGCGATCATATCCGCTTTTTCGAAAGATTCTGTTGTGATCCGGGTGTGAAGTCTGGCGCAAGGATTGAACATGGCATTGGCATGGGCATTGATCGAAAATGGAGCAAAATCTCCATGTTTCCAGCCAAATTCGTACATATAGCGCTGCATGATCATCGCATTCAAGCTGACAAATGAAATACCCTGCTCGCCTTCGTAATCTGCATCCGCAGCAGTTGCAAGAGCGGCAGTGACATCATGAAGATGGCTGTCGGTCATTTTTTCGACGCCGACAACCAGTGCAGAATCGAACTCCCCGCTTGAGACA
>Ga0315286_10000136_pt1 | contig 52561 bp, 40 predicted proteins | sample YL17G10_0_MG_FD_205038 | JGI IMG/M metagenome (GOLD analysis project Ga0315286, IMG submission 205038) | Sediment microbial communities from Yellowstone Lake, YNP, Wyoming, USA - YL17G10_0 | ecosystem: Environmental > Aquatic > Freshwater > Lake > Sediment | place: USA: Wyoming | collected...
ACCACATAGTGCGTTGGGTTATAAACCACCGGCACCTGAAACAATACTACCTGTTCAGATAAACCAATTGTATCTGAACAAGGTTTTAACTATTATTCCAATTGGTACACAAATTGGGGGCAGGTCACAGTTTGTAGTTTACAAAGCCCTTCGATTGTTTCGAGAATTCTCTTTTGTGCGACATTTCTCACATCGTCAAGTAAAACCTCACTTATTAATGAACGGTAAGCAGATTCAGCGTTAAACCAACAATCAGTCGGAAAAGCACTCATCCGATAATCATCTAACAATGAAAGAGCGTATAAGGCATGTATTTTAGACATATAAGAAGATAACCAAAGCAATTAGATTTTTCAAACTGAGCCACATGATCTTAAACTAAGCCAGTACCCAATTTGGTGAGTGAGGAATATCAAACGAGGAGATTACATGGTTTTAATAATGAATACACTGATGTTGATAGTTTTTAGTCGAGACATGAGATTTGGGTCCATTAACACAAAGAAAAAACCTGACAGGTACTTATGACCTGTCAGGTATTTAAGTAGTTTATTTCTTTTTCGCTCGGGGTTTCGCTCTTAACTCTTCTGCAATCGTTTTAATTTCAGTCAAATCTCTTTGCATCTCACTCCATCCGTACCAGACTGCATAATCGGGATTTGCATGGAATGTACCCTGAAATGTCCGCATCCGATGCTCGAGGAACATCACAAATAATGTTTGCTCGATTGTGGTCGGCGCATCGTGGAACGTGAGTAAGTCGGGGAAATTATAAGCATAACTTTTTGCTTTTTTGATTATACCATCTTTATACAAACCTGCAACAGTTCGGATTCCTTCAGCCATCAGATGATCGGCTTCTTTAATCATGTTGTCACCTTTTTCTAATTCGCCTTTTGCAAAATTAACCGAGTGACATTGATTGCACGTCTTGATCATCTTGTCGCGCTCTATTTGCCAGCTATCTTGATCGAGCCGCGCAACATCAGCCGCTTTGACAACTTCAAGACGACCCGTTGGTTTTCCATCGGGGTCTAATACGCCAAGTCCCTGAAGAATAGTTGCTCGATCAGCCGCCCATTGCTTATTCTCTGGCATTGGCAAACGAACGGCAAGAAATCCCCACGCAGCTCTGACTTCGTGATTGCCTTCTTGCATATGACACGTCTGGCATTTTGGAGCCGGAGTATTTTCGGGAAGAGTTTTATTTTGTTTGAGTAAATACCGAACACCATGCTTCGATCCGGAATACATCTCCCATTGCGGGTGGTCAAATCCCATATGACAAGTTTGGCACGCTTGTGGCTGCTGGGCTTCTGTTTTCGAAAATGTGTGCCGTGTATGGCAGGCATCGCACGAGGCGACACCAAAACCGGCACCGTTCTTTTTTAAATCTTTAATCTCAGCTTCACTCTTCACGCCGATTTTATGACAGCCGCCGCAGCCCTTCATCCCTTCCATCATCGCCATCGGTTGGAAGTGTGCTGTGGGCATTGCTTTCATCGCTGCCCATGCTGCTGCGTGTTTACCTTTTTTATACTGTGCCACCTGAGCATCATGACACGGACTGCACGTTTCAGGAGTCGGAATATTAACATTAGCTACATCCTGAGCAGTTGTATGCTTATCACCATGACAAGTGGAACACTCAACACCGTTTTGACTGTGCTTACTTAGTTGCCAATCCGCAACGATGTTAGGTGTAACATTTTTATGACAATCTATACAGACCTGTGCAGAGATTGCCATTGTGAAAATAATGCTCATTGCAATCGTGAGCAAAATGTAGTAGATCAGTTTCATGAATCCTCCATAAATTTATGATTTAAATTATTGATTATGGTTTTAGATTTTATTTTCGCGCAACAATTAATAGATCCTTTGATGTACTTTTTATATATTGATCACCCATTAGATTACCAAGAGATTCAATTTTTATGAATCCTGCTTTTCTTAGCAATCCTACAATTTCTTTTTGTCTGGTTGGTCGAAGTGTTGTTGTTTGTAATTTGTGTTGAAGCATTCCATCATTTCGATCAATGGTCAGAAGATTAAAGTCGATATGATCTTTACCGAATCCATAGAAACGGATAAAAGTTTTCAACTCCGATTCTTTAATGCTTTGAATTATTTCTCGTTTCGAAATGATTCTATCGTAGTTGAGGATTTGTATAAATAATATTCCATTCAAATTTAATAATGTATAGAAATTGAAAAGAATATTTTTAAGTTCTCTTTTTGTCTTTGCGTGAACCAGTGAGTTGCCCATGCAGAAGACAGCATCATATTTGTCGTGAATCTTTTTCGGTAGGTTCAAGAAGTCAGCTTTGATTATTTTGACTTTTAATTTCTTTTCTTGAGCGTGGATGGATAGTCGTTGAAGCATTTTCCGGGAGATATCAACGGCTGTGACTTTGACACCTGTGTGTGCAAGTAGAAGTGAATGCACACCCGTGCCCGATCCCGCATCAAGGGCTGTTTTGATTTTATATTTTTCGACGAGTGTGCGAAACAGTGGCTCTTCTTTGATGAGACGCTGCTCGAATGAGGTCATCGAATCGTAATCATCAGATAAGGTATCATAAAATGTTTGCGTTCCCAACATGCATGTTGCTGATATTTTACATTTGTGGTTGAATAGTTTTTCTCTCAAGCAAGTTTCCCCGGATTCCGATTACTATAACTTCTACCGGCAGTTTCAATTCTGCTTTTATTGTCGCGTGATGCGCAATCTGTACTAAACCTGAACAGCATGGCACTTCCATGATAACAACTGTTATACTTTTTGGTGTAGAAATTCTGAATATTTGTGTTACCTTATCAACATATTCACTAACATCATCAAGCTTAGGGCATGCAATAGCGATTGCATGGCCGGCTAAAATATCGGAATGAAAATTGGAATAAGCAAATGGAACACAATCGGCAACCAGGTAAATATTGGCATTCTTGAAATAAGGTGCTGTTGGTGGAACTAAGTGAAGCTGTATGGGCCATTGACGAAGCTGTGAAGAAGCTCGTGCCGTTTGTGAGGACTCTTCAAATTGCATCATATGTGAAGAAGGACAACCGCTGAAATGTGATTGCTGTGAATGTTCGCCCATTTCATTTTTGTGTTGATTCATATGCTCGATGTGTGTGTGGAGTTTTTCAGGTGCATTCGTTTTAATATGTTCAATCACTCCGCGTTCATCATATTGATCGGTTTCGACTTCAACGATAGTGAGAGCACCCTGAGGGCAGTCACCTAAGCAAGCACCGAGTCCATCGCAGAAACTTTCTTTCACAAGTTTTGCTTTGCCATCGATGATTTGTAATGCACCCTCAGGACATGAAGGTATACAAAGCGTACATCCATCGCAAAGCGATTCGTCGATCTTAATAATTTTTCTTTTTATCATAAATTTTATTCCAATCTTTCCAATTATCTTGATTCTTTAATCATTCTGACCATATTCAGGAACTTTTCCTTGAAAATGTTGGTAGATGGGCGACTCGATTTCCTGAAATCGTTTTTGATATTCATCTTTGGAGATACTATTCTGCCAATGCCCCGTTAATATTGCCAAACCAGTAATGGCAATAAACACACCTGCTACAAGCATTCCGAAAATCCAGTTTGGCACACGTGTCTTCGTGAATGAAGTACGAACATCAAGTGTATTTTTTACGGGGCATATTTGTACACACTCTAAACATGCTGTACATTCGTCACTTACAACACGTTTCACTTTATGAACTTTGATGTTTGCAGGACACATTTTCGTGCATAATTCACAATCAATACAGGTTGATTTGTTTCGGGTAATTTTCAACGGACTTAACCAGCTTAATGCGCCAAGGAGTGCTCCATAAGGACAAAGATAACGACACCAAAAGTTTTTTATGAACACTGAAAATATCATTAAAATTATTAAAGTCCATAATGCGAAGTTTGAAATATTAACAAAGAACAGATACATCTTTATATCGGCAACTTTATTGTAGGGACTGTAGATAAATGCATAAAGAGACGGAACATCCATCTGCCAAATCGACCAGACAAAGAAAAATAAAAGAAGATACTTCAATGAACGAAGGGGATAGTCTAACCATCTATTTACGTTGAGGTTCTTACCGAAAAATTTTTTACCAAACATCCAAAGAGATTCACTGAGAGTTCCGACAGGGCAGAGCCAGCTGCAAAAAGCTTTCTTGAAGATTAATCCAATCAAAAGTATGGCAACAAGAATAAACAATCCGGATGGATGAATCGCATTAATGATGCCGGTCTCCAACCAATACCTCAAACTTATGAGCGCACTTATTGGAAGAAATCCTTCCACACCCGGTGGTCGTGGGAAGAATGATTGTTGACCTGCGGAGATTCCCCACTTCATGAAGAGATAAAATTCGATTCCAATCCAGATACAGAGCAGCACAAAAGCAGCTTGGGCCATTGCACGTAGGAATTGAGAATCTTCTTTCAACCTCCGAAGTAATCGTTTGTGCAAGCTTGGTTCTTGACGATAATTTATTCTCTTTCGACGAAGGTTTGGAGAAATTTTTTTAATCGACAATTCTTGTATTGTTTTTTGCTGATCAAGAATCGGAAACCTTCTTTGATTATTTGTTCTGTAGTTCGGTTCTAGTAAATCCTTTACTTGTTGTTTCTCTATCTTTAAAGGTATTTTAAAATTGTTGGGCATATTCAGATAATATTGTCCGATTTATATGTAAATTTTTTTTGTTTTATTATCAAGACTTATATTGTGGTTTTCGCGTGTCACTAGCCATTTCTAAAATATTTTTCGTAATAAGCATTTTATATATTCTATCTCGAATATCTCCCCATTGATCATGAACCGCACAAGGTTTATCGCCAGAGCAGTTAGGAAATCCAAAAACACAATTATGCAAGAAACCATCTCCATCAATAGCTTCAATAATTTTATATATAGTGATTTCTTTAGCTGGCATACCTAATGCAAAACCACCTGAAGGTCCTTTATGTGAGGTGAGTAGCTTCTTCCGAGTTAAATCCTGCAAAATTTTTGCAACAAAATGATAAGGGATTTCTAACTTATTTGTCAATTCTCTTATCGAGGTCATTTCTCCTTTCGATCTCAGTGCAAGATAGAGAACTGCTTGGAGAGCGTACTCACATTGACGGCTGAATATAATGCTCATATGTTATATCAGATATGTTGGTCTTAAATTAAGAATATTAATTAATTAAATCAAGTACAACTAAATGTAACTATGTAGCGATTTCATATAATTTGCTCTTTCGAAGGCAGCCGGGTCAGCTGTAGATTTCTGGCTCATGCTTCCTTTCATTTGTTTGACTGAAACATATTCATTCTCTGTCATCCAGTTTTCCATACCTTGGAGAACTTGTTTGATATGTTCCGGTCCATGCTTGAGTAAGGCGGAACACATCATCGTGACGTCAGCGCCCGCCATTAGCATTTTAAGAACGTCTTCGGCGGTATGGATACCGCTTGTTGCCGCAAGACTGGCTTTCACTCTACTGTAAAGGATAGCAATCCAGCGAAGTGGTAACCGCAGTGCTTGTGGAGTACTAAGGATAACATTCGGTCTAACTTCCAATGTTTCGAGGTCGAAATCGGGCTGATAAAATCTATTGAAGAGAACCAATCCATCTGCGCCAGCGTTATCAAAGCCCTGAGCCATGTGTGCCATTGCACTGAAGAAGGCGCTTAACTTCACTGCGACCGGTATCTTAACAGTGTGTTTAATAGTTTGAACTAATTCGATATAGCGGTTCTCAACTTCGGTGCCCGAGATTTTTGGATCGGTTGGGATGAAGTAAAGATTTAATTCTAGTGCATCCGCTCCAGCGTCTTCAATTTTCTTAGCATAATCGATCCATCCACCAACGGAGACGCCATTCAAGCTTCCTATTACTGGAATCTCCAAAGATTTTTTCGCTTCAGAGAGCAGCTCGATATACTCTTCGGGTCCTAAATTGTATTGATGAACCTCTGGGAAATACGATAACGCCTCGGCGTAGCTCTCGCTACCTCGTGAAAGATAGTGGAGCAGCTCGGATCTCTCGTGTGCAATCTGTTCCTCGAACAGTGAGTACATAACAATAGCAGATGCCCCGGCATCCTCTAATTGTTTCATGCTGTCTAGGTTATATGAAAGTGGAGATGCCGATGGCACGATAGGATTTTTTAACTTCAATCCAAGATATGTTGTTGTCAGGTCCATAATATTATTTCCAATCTTAATATTGATTTATGCCAGTCCATCAAATTCACTTTTTAGTTTCTTCAATACCAGTTTGTGCAAGGTTCTCGTAAATCTTCCAGCGTACATTAACATCTTTTTGTGCTAAGATGCTCAATTCTTTTGCCCTCGCCGGATAACTCTTTTCCAACATCTTAAAGCGAGTCTCCAGTTCTGTGAATTCTTTCAGTGGTCGGCTAGGTGCTTTTGAATCGAGCTTGAGCGGATTCTTCCCCTCATTAGCCAACAAAGGATTGTATCGATACAGTGTCCAATAGCCCGTATCCACCGCAAGTTTCTGATTCTGCATGCCCTTTGTCATGTTGATGCCGTGAGCTATACAATGACTATATGCGATGATTAATGATGGTCCGTCATATGCTTCGGCTTCGATGAATGCCCGGAGAGTTTGCAAATCATTAGAACCCATTGCAACTGAGGCGACATAGACATTACCGTATGTCATTGCCAACATGCCGAGGTCTTTCTTTGCAGTTGGTTTGCCTGAAGCGGCGAATTTTGCAATTGCAGATCGCGCGGTCGCTTTCGACATCTGTCCACCAGTGTTTGAATAAACTTCGGTATCGAGAACTAAAATATTCACATTTCTACCAGATGCTAAAACATGATCAAGACCTCCATAGCCAATATCGTAAGCCCAACCATCGCCGCCGATAATCCATATACTTCGTTTGACAAGATTGTCGGCAAGACTCAATAGACTTTTGGCTTCCGGTGAATTTATTCCCCTCAATTTATCTTTTAATTGTTGAACGCGCAGTCGTTGTTCATAAATACCTGCTTCGTCAGATTGCTTTGCTGCGACTATTGCCGCCGCGAGGTCAGCCCCGATAGATCCCGAAAGCATTTGCACTAATTCTTTTGCCATCTCTGTGTGTTTGTCCACAGTCAGTCGCATACCTAATCCGAATTCAGCATTATCCTCGAACAGAGAGTTCGACCACGAAGGTCCTCTGCCGTCGTTATTTATTGCCCAAGGTGTTGTTGGTAGATTTCCACCATAGATAGAAGAACATCCGGTTGCGTTTGCGATAATTGTCCGGTCACCGAATAATTGGCTGACAAGTTTAACGTACGGAGTTTCTCCGCATCCAGCACATGCACCCGAATATTCAAACAACGGCTGCAAGAATTGTGATCCCTTGATGGTATCAATCTTTACACTTTTTCTATCAACGTCTGGTATCTGGAGGAAGAAATCATAATTAGCTCGCTCTGTTTCACGAATCGGTGGTTGTGGTTTCATATTAATCGCCTTCACCTTCGCTTCCGATTTACTCTTTGCCGGGCAAACATCAACACACAATCCACATTCCGTACAATCCTCAGGTGCCACTTGTATTGTATATTTCCAGCCCTTATACTCGTTGCCTTTGAAATCCATCGACTTGAATGTAGGCGGTGCGCTGTTCAGATATTTCGGATCGTACACCTTCACCCGGATTGCCGCATGGGGGCAGACCATGACGCATTTATTACACTGAATGCAAATCTCTTCTACCCACACAGGAATTTCGAGCGCGATGTTCCGTTTTTCCCATTGCGCTGTTGCTGTTGGGAATGTGCCATCAAGCGGCATTGCACTTACCGGAAGACTGTCGCCATTATTTGAAATGATTTTTGCTAAAACATCTTTCACATATTTTGGAGCTTTCTCTGAGACTGTTGGCGGCAGCTCCATCGTGCTGGTTATCTTATTAGGGACTTTCACTTCAAACAGGTTTGCAAGCGTTTTATCAACCGCTTCGAAATTTTGTTTAACAATATCTGCACCTTTTCTGCCGTACGTTTTTTCGATGGATTTTTTAATGGCAGAAATTGCTTCATCTTTCGGCAACACGCCAGAGATGGCAAAGAAGCACGTTTGCATGATAGTATTGATCCTGCCGCCCATACCGGTTTGGCGTCCAACATTGTAGGCATCGATTACGTAGAACTTGATTTTTTTCTCAATTATTTCTTTCTGGATATGTCGTGGAAGTTTATCCCAGACTTCCTCCGGACCGAAAATACTGTTCAAAAGGAAAGTTGCACCCGATATCGCCGGTTTCAGTATGTCGTATTTTTCCAGGAAGAACCACTGGTGGCACGCGATGAAGCTTGCCTTATCAATTAAATACGTCGAATGTATCGGTCGAGGTCCAAAGCGTAAATGTGAAACAGTTGTTGATCCGGATTTCTTAGAATCATACACGAAGTACCCCTGCGCGTAGAAGTCGGTGTCTTCACCAATGATTTTGATTGAGTTTTTATTCGCACTTACGGTTCCATCGGCGCCTAATCCATAAAAGATTGCGCGAACAACATCGCCCGGCTCGGTTGTGAATGAAGCATCGTAATCGATACTCGTTTTAGTGACATCATCAAGAATACCTGCAGTGAAATGATTCTTTGGCTGCAGCTTTTTCATTTCATCATAAATACCTTTAACTATTGCAGGCGTGAATTCTTTCGATGAAAGGCCATAACGTCCACCGATGATTTTTGGGTAGGATGCCAAATGCAACTGCCCGCTCATGAACGTTTCACTGATTGCCGTTACTATATCGAGATATAACGGTTCACCCGTAGCGCCGGGTTCTTTCGTGCGGTCAAGAACCGTAATTGTTTTGACCGTTTTCGGTATTGCTTTAATAAAGTGTTCAACGGAAAATGGTCGGTACAGGCGTACTTTAATCAAACCGACTTTTTCGCCTCGAGTATTAAGGTATTCTACTGTCTCCTGTGCAGTCTCTGCACCTGAACCCATCATAACGATAACACACTCTGGATCTACCACACCTTCATACTGAAATAGCGAATACTTTCTCCCGACAATTTTTTCAAACTTATCCATTACTTTTTGAACAATACCTGGACATGCCGTATAGTATGGATTGACGGTTTCGCGTGCCTGGAAAAATACATCTGGATTCTGAGCTGTACCGCGTAGGACAGGATGTTCGGGTGACATTGCGCGCGCTCGGTGCGCAAGAATAAGCTCATTATCTATCATCGAACGCATGTCTTCTTCAGATAGCTGCGCGATCTTCATTACTTCATGGGACGATCTGAAACCGTCGAAGAAATGAATGAATGGTACACGCGATTCAAGTGTAGCCGCAGTGGATATCAAAGCAAAATCCATTATTTCCTGAATGGAATTAGAAGCAAGCATTGCAAAACCGGTCGATCGTGCAGCCATGACATCGCTGTGATCGCCAAAAATCGAGAGAGCATGTGTGGCAACGGTTCTTGCTGCAACGTGGAAAACTGTTGATGTTAATTCACCGGCAATTTTGAACATGTTAGGAATCATCAACAGAAGTCCTTGTGCGGATGTGAATGTAGTCGAGAGCGCACCTGTTTGTAAAGCGCCGTGAACCGCACCCGATGCACCGCCTTCACTTTGCATTTCTATGACTTGGGGAATTGTTCCCCATAGGTTTTTCTTTCCAAGTGCCGACCACTCGTCTGACCATTCACCCATTGGTGAAGATGGAGTGATAGGATAAATTGCTATGACTTCATTTAATTTGTGCGCAACGTAGGCAGCTGCTTCATTGCCGTCGATTGTTACCATTACGCGATTATTTTTTCTATCCATATATTTGCTTGTTAGGAATTGATAAATTAAAACACTTCGGTGGTCTCACCTAAGGCAAGAATCATTCCACCAAATGTATGAAATAGATGGCTGAATAATGAAATTAATTAGTTATTTCAGACCTAAATTTCTCATTTCTGAAAGCAGTTTCATTGAATTTTGCAAGTTTGAGATGATTGGAGTAATTTTATTAGATCGGAATTTTCAAATGTTCAGAATGACTATCCGGGTTAATCGGATCCGTAGGAGCAACATATTTTGTTGCAATAGATTTCTTAATTCTCAATTGGAATGTTAATATCAATTCCTTGATAAAATAAGTTTACTCTTTCCCAAAGTAATTTACTACAAGACGGGCAAGGAATGTTCCGTTTCAGATCGATCTCTTCCACATATGTTGAAGATCGCAGAACACATTCAAACTGATGGCAGTGAACCAATCCAAAGGTGTGGCAAAGCTCGTGAATGATCTCTTTCTCCAGTCGTTCATGTGTTAACGCCTGATTTGGTTTCATACCGTAGAACTGATTAGAGAGGCGATGGAACGAAACAATCGCGGCATGTCCCTGAAGCTGAGCTTCGCCGAAGACGAATGTAAGAATTGGAATATAGAGGTCAACATCTACGATGGTAATTTTCTTGTCATTCTTGGGATTTGGGAGAGAAAGAATCTGGACAAGAAGTGCCGTTGAATTATATTGCCTACGCGAGATGTCGTATGCCTGATCCAGGTTGAGTGAATCATTCGTAATTTGAACCGGTAATGTAAAAACGGCTCTTATCTTTTCTACTATTTTCTCAAGCTCATGCGGTTGTAAAGATGAGACGTTGAGAATGTGAATTGATCGTGCCACTACGGTCTTTTCAATCCATACTTCTGAATTTTATTGTAAAGAGTAACACGATCGATTTGAAGAATTTCCGCCGATCGTGAGATATTCCAGCTGGTTTTCTCCAATACCAGAATTATATAATGCTTTTCTACCTCGGCGAGTGAGCCAGATTGCGGAACTTGATTTTTTCCGGATAATTGGAATGGTAAATCCTGTGATTGTATTGCTGGCGGCTTACCAACAACCATTGCCCTTTCAATAGCGTTCTCAAGCTCGCGGACGTTGCCGGGCCAAGTATATCCATCAAGTATATGCATTGCTTCAGGTGAAATCGAGGAAATTTGTTTGTTCATTGCCTGAGCATATTTGTTGACGAAGTGATTAGTAAGATGTAGAATGTCCGATTTCCGTTCCCTGAGAGGTGGAATTGAAATGGAGAACACATTCAATCGGTAGTAGAGATCTTCACGGAACATGCCCTGTTGAACCGCCTGTTCGAGGTCTCGGTTCGTCGCGCAAATAACTCGGAAATCGACTTCAATGATTTCATTTCCACCAACACGTGTGAATTGCTTAGTCTCGATTACTCGTAACAAATCCATTTGAGTTTTTATACTTATGTTGCCGACCTCGTCGAGGAATAATGTTCCACCATCGGCAAGCTCGATCTTTCCTTTTCTGCGGTACTGTGCGCCCGTGAATGCCCCGCGTTCATGCCCGAAAAGCTCACTTTCTAAAATTCCCTCAGGCAAGCCGCCACAGTTAATTGTGACGATGGGGAAATATCGACGCTCGCTGTTCGCATGGATTGCTCGCGCAATAAGTTCTTTGCCTGTACCACTCTCACCGCGAATCATGACTGTGGTATCTGTTTTTGCCACAGTCTCAATGAGGTTAAAAACCTCCCTCATTTGGGGTGAATCGCCGATGATGTCATCGACCTTGAAGAACTCAGAGATCTGTTCTTTAAGCTTCACGTTCTCACCTTGTAATGCACACTGTTTAATAGCGTTTGTTACAACATGAGATAGATAATCCGGGTCAATAGGTTTTGTGATGTAATCGAAAGCACCAACTTTCAGTGCTTGTACCGCTGTATCAACCGAGGCATGAGCGGTTATGAATATAATGGTTGCCGTTGGATCAATCTCCTTGATCCGCAGTTGTAATTCCATACCGTCCATGCCAGGCATTTTTATATCGAGTAAAATTATTTGCCAGGATTGTTTCTGTAATTGACGGAGAGCTTCAGCAGCATTCTCAGCAGAGCCAACTTTGTATCCATCTTCCCTAAACCATTTAGTAAGCGATTCCCTCACAACTTTTTCATCGTCAATTATTAAAATTGAGATTTCACCATTCATAAAAATCCTCGTTTTATGTTTCTATGATTACATATTATTTTTCTAAATACCCAGTGGTTTTTTCTATTTTATAAGGGGGTGGGAATGTTAAGATGAATGTTGTTCCTTTTCCAAGGTCAGATTCCACCTCGATTTTTCCGTCATGACGCTCGACAATTCCATACACCACCGATAAACCTAACCCGACGCCTTGCCCTTCTTTCTTTTTGGTATAAAACGGCTCAAAAATATATGGAAGATTTTCAGACGCAATCCCGCCTCCTGAATCGATTATTTTTATCTGAGGGGAATTCATTGTTGATTCTCGAGTCACTTCAACTCTCAGCAATCCGCCATCGGGCATCGCTTCGACAGCATTAACGAAGAGAGCGAGAAGTGCCTGTTCAATTTGGTTTTGATCGCACATTATCGCAATCTCATCTGATTGATACGCGGACTGAAACTCTACGTTCGAAATTTGGAAATGGTGCTGAACAAGCTGTGCTGCTTTTTCAACACTTTGTTTTATGGGAGCGAGTGCAAATTCACCGACTTGCTTTCGTGAAAATAATAAAAGATTTTTAACGATGTTTCCACAACGCTCAGTTTCATTAACCACTATTCCCAAATCTTCCAGCGTTTGTTTCAAGGGATCAGTCAGTACGCCAATCTTCCGTATCCGTTTTGCCATTAGCTTTGAGTATGTTAAAATTCCTTCGAGCGGATTATTCAGTTCATGCGCAACGGTCGCCGAAAGTTTTCCCAAAGATGCCATCTTCTCAATCTGTAAGATTTGTCCGTGGATACGCTTCAGCTCCTCAGTTTTCATCATGATACGTTTTTCGAGTTCTTGCGACCAGCGCTGATTTTCTTCCATGACAGATTTAAGTGATGCCGTCATAGCATTGAACGATTTAGCAAGCACTCCCATCTCATCGTTTGATGTTATCGCTATCTGGCAGCTTAGATTTCCAGATGATATCTCTTTCGTTCCCTCAATCAATCGTTTTACAGGTCGGTGTACCATTCGATAAAGAAAGAAGAGCGAGGTAGAAACAATCACAATAATCGTAACCACCGCAAAAATAATCAGTTTGAATTGAGACTCACTTCTATCCTTATCCACTTGTTCAAGCGACATCCGAACATCAAGCACACCGAGAACCGTTTTATCCGGTGAGTGTGCATGACAATTTTCAGTTGAGCAAGTCGGCTCATTGCGGATCGGATTTATTAATCCAAGAATTCTATAACCTTTTGGTGATACGTATGTGCGCATCCGGTTACTGATGGGAAGTGACTGGAGCGGTTTTGCTTGTTCATGGCAAACAAAACATGCTTCTGCATCCATGTTCACAATCGTGCCTTCTTCAGTTTTGTTTGTTGAAAATATAATCTCGCCGCGTTTATTATAAATCCGTATGCCTTCAACGCCCGGCTCTTTTCCTATCGTTGTGATAATTTGATACACATCTTCTTTTCGATTTAACATCATGCTGTAATGTGTAGAGTTCTTGATAACATCGCTCAAACGGTCGGCATTTTGAAAAACATATGTCATCATCTGCTCGTTGTGAAAGTTTATAACAAAATAAGAATATAGACTTACTAGTCCGAGAAGAAGAATAAATGAACCGCCAAGAACGCGAAAGCTCAGTGAATGTAAAAATTTCATATTATTACTTGAAATAATGGCTCAAATTTCGTGCCATCAGCTTTTCACGAAAAATAACATTTTTTACGCATTAATAAAAGAATGGGGGGTGTAAAACCACAAGATTATCATTTATGAAAAGAAACGATAGTATGCTTGCCGGATCGAGATACCGTGAATGATCCTTCAGATTACTAAAGATTTTAGTGAATTGGAAAGAAATTAATAAGCAATTTTGCTGCTTAACACATGCCTGACAATATCAAAATATTTTTTTTGTCCCAGAATGCTTGAAATATCTCTAAGTGGCATTCCACCATCGGCGAGGGTTGTGCCAATTGAAGGGGAAACTTCTTTCATTGCTTTGCTCAGTGCAACGGTGAATCGAAGTGAGTCTTTGTTGTATACTTCTTGTGCTTCTCTGAAACCGAAAAATTGAGAAGATATAAATTGTGATTTTTTAAATTCGATTTCAAATAGCCAACCCGAATCAAACGGGTAATTGTTCACATACTCAGGGTGCTCGATGAGTGTTGTATTGACGGCGATAACTTCTCCATCTATTGGAGACATGATCGGTAAGGTTCCATCCACGAGTATAATCCAAGTAGCTAATTGATTCTTGGCCAAAGATTGATTGATGGATGGAAGGACAACAGACTTTGGGTTTAAAAGTGCCGAGGCAATGTGAGGTTCAATGCCCAGCCGGATTTTATGTGTACCAATAATTTGTAGCCAGGTATGACTGGTTGTGTAGAAGTATTTTTTTCGTAACGTTTCTGGCTCCTTTAATGTTATGCTGGGTTCTTGAATTCGTTTTGGTTGTTGTTGCGGTTCATGTTTACGCAAAGCGGCATCGATGGGGCAATTATCGCAATCATACTTACGATCGCATAGTTGATATGAGATGATTCCTGCCGACATCCAGATGCAGCGCAACTCACCTGGCGGTATTATCGGATATTCTCTATTTTCTGAGGGTGTACACAACTGAATTTAGTCCATTATAGGGTTGTAATTTTGTTTAGAAACCATTTGAAGATCATCGATAAACGAAGGTATTTTAATTTCCTCTGTCTCGGCAGTTTCGTTTTTAAAGATTGGGAGATACTTTGCCGCAAGGCTAAAGATAACAAATCCAACCGTTACGATACTAAAGGTGATAGTGATCTCCATCCAGGTCGGGAAATAAGATTGTCCTGCCAGAAATATCACTGTCATAATTTGTCCTTATTTTGAATTATTATTAGTTGAAAAACGAAAGTCGGCAGGGAAAAAATCTTCCACTATTTTTTTCCATTCATCGTCGGTAATCAGGTCACTTATATTCTCAACCAGTTGCCCACCGTCTTGAAGAACTGAACCAAGTCGTGGAGAAAAGAAATTAATTAATTGAACGCGGAGCGCCTCTCTCCAAACGTTTTCAATCTTGCCCTGTAGAAGGTTTCTTAATTCGCGCGTTAGATTGATCGGTACAATTTTGGTTATCCATCCATCGTTGTAAGGCGAGTTGTTGATGAGTTCCGGGTGCAACTTTAATGGGTGGTTTACCTCTTTTAGAATTCCTGATAACGGTGATACGATTGTGAGCGATTTTTTACCACGCCTGAGAGTCACCAACGGATCGCCCTGGTGGATAAATGTGCTTTCTACCGGCAGCTCGATGTTTTCAACTTTGCCAAGAAGGTGTTTAGTAAAATCGTCAACTCCCACAGTTGCCACTTTTAATGGATTAAAAAAAATCCAACTGTGGCCGGGATGAAAGAATCGCTCTTGATAGTCTTTCGCAGAAACGGGTGGTATTTTTAGGGGAGCTAATTCTTTTGATGCCTTCTTGCGTGAACTGATTATAAGGTTGATAGTTATGAATAGCGCAAATGTGACTAATACGAAGATAATAACCATGATGTTACCCACTTTCTTTTGGATTAATGGATCATACTCTTTGTAAATTACACATGAAATTTTCGTGCCAGATTACTTCAGGAATAAAATAATCAAGTGAGAATATCTTAAGTTCAATAATGAAATAAGGTTAACGAAATTGAATTAGCTGGAAGGATTCTACACGGATGGAGGAGAGGTGTTGTGGAAATCAACAGATTCGTTAGATTAGTTAACCGGTTTCATATAACCTAGTTAATTTACAACACTGTTTTGCATGTAGATTATATTTACAGCGGTTGTTGACAAATGAATCTATATTAATATCATTTGTTATTTTTGATGAGTATTAATGTGAAAGGCGCTTCCATATTTGATGGAAACGCCTTTCGAAAAACGGATTTGATAATTCTACCGCATTAAAATCATCTTTTTTACTGCCGTGAATTTTTCACTCTTCATCCTATAGAAGTATAGACCACTTGGTAAGTTACTCGCACCGAATTCAACGGTATAAAAGCCCGCTTCTTTCATTCCATCAACGAGAGTGGCAACCTCATTTCCTAAGATGTTATAGATTATGATATTAACATATCCAGCATTTGGTAATCCATATTTAAGTTTGGTTGTTGGATTGAATGGATTAGGATAATTCTGCTGCAGTACAAAATCCTTTGGGATTTGAGGAAGTTCAGATGCCAGAGTTAGAACTCTAATTTCTGATGCTTCTCCGTTGAGTACAAAACTACCATTTTTATCAAGTGGATAAATCTTGCCTGACTCATCCCGGATGACGAATTTCCGAGTTTCTTCTTGCTTCATATTCCAACATATTTTAATCGGACTGGATTCGGTCTGAATGTAAATTGGATATTCAGATTTCTCAACATCTGCAAAACATTCTAACATTTTTCCGGAACCGAACCTTACATCGAAACTACCTGATGGTGGTTTGGGTGGTAGTTTGAAGAAGTTAGAAGTGATTCCCCGCAATTCACCCGAACCAAAGTACAACGATTGGGATTTATTTATTCCATCGCTTATAGTGATTGTATTAAATCCCGATAATATTTTAGCGGCGTTTGGTTTTGGTAATGGTGGATAAGTTCCGGTTAGTGAGATTTTGCCTGGTTGATTAATCTGAATCCAATAACCACGCCCCGGATGTAAACTATCGGTGGGGATGTAACTGCCTTGGTAGCCAAAGAAAAATGAGTTAATAATGTCTGGTGGATCAGTGGACACTCCTTCTACGGGAATTGAGTTGGAGAGGGCACCAATAAGATGCCATCCCGGATCGAGCAATGCCTCGGAAGTATTCGATTTAAAAATATATCCTTCGATGGGAATATTTTGCTCTCCATTAAATTTCATCCAATATCCTTCACCTATCTTCAATTCATCTTTTTCGATATAACCATAAACAAGATCATAACCAGATGGTTTACCCACCGTTGTTGGATATAACGAAGCACTTAGATTTGTGAACGGATACACAGGTAAAGAAACTATATTCCAAAAATCGTTAACATGAGTAGTTAATGTACGTCGTGTTCCAATATGGACTATGATTGGGATATTAATGGTTCCTGTTATAGTATCATTACTTTCTATAGAGATAGTAGTATCATACTCTCCCACCGGTTGGGTTAAATTGCCGAAGGTTAATACTATACTAAGACTATCAAGTTGAGGAATTGACCCAATGTTGTTATTAACGGATAACCAAGGTGGTAAGGTTTTTCCGGTATCGTTAATAGAAAATTCTAAGGGGGCGGGACCTAGATCATATAGTTTGAATGAGTCAAGTTTTACTGTACCCGAATCGACATCAATCTCGAAAGGTCCTCCCGACCACGCTGCGGCTGGTGTGTAAGTATTGCCACTAATAGCGAGTGATACATATTGCGATCCTCCAACTAATGTTCCCTTATGAGAAATTTGAACAGTGTAAACAGTCCGCTCAGTTGGTGTTATGCGCACCTGTTCTACGTTATCGCGGATGTTATCGCCGGTAGTCGCAGCAGATGCGAGAGATGATGGATTGAGAATCCATGGATAATATACGGTATTATCATATTTTCTTGTTATTCGGAGATCGATGTCATTTCTTAACATAATATTTGTCGGATTGAGTGCCGGGGCTATCGGGTTTCCTGCAGGGTCAGTCCAACATATCGTTGCCTTTATTGTATCCAAACCGTTACATCCAACATCAAAGCTTATTGTCTGACCCTGAGTCAAGAGTATTTCTCTTATATGGATATCGTATCCATCGATGCTGTCCTGGTTCATTAGTTGTACTGCTTTTAAAGTATTCATCAAACCCCAACCAAAAGCATAATCCGGTCCCGGGTTGGATCCTGCTTCACCGGCAGTATTGATAATGATAGCTTTTAAGGTTGATGATCGGATTTGTGTGTTGCCAAACTGGTTATTCCATTTGTGGAGGAGGAGTCCGATAGAACCGGATGCATTCGGAGCTGCCATTGATGTACCGCTCAATGATCCATATGCATTATCAGCAGTCTCAAGAGCAGAATAAAGGCTGACACCGTCGGCAACTATATCCGGTTTAATTCTACCATCATCAGTAGGACCCCAGCAACTGAAGCTTGACATAACAACATCATTTGATTTTGTGTATCCACCTGGGATAGCATTCACAGCACCAACTGTGAGTATGTTCTTAGCTAAAGTTGAAGAGCTCATACAATCATACCCACCGCTTCTACCATCTCTGCTTCTTGCCTTTGTGCTCAAAGCCCAACTGCCATTAACAACAACCCAATGTTGTCCACCACCTCCTTCGTTACGATCGTTTCCTGCTGATTTCACAATAAGATAATACGGTGCGTTACGTGCGATGTTATCCCATGATTGTGCACCTTCATCATAAAAGCCAAATTGGTAAGCTTCAGTCTCGCTAATTGAAGTATCACCGAACCAAGCCCATCTACTATCGCCAAAATAATCCCATGTCCATCCAGTAATTTGTCCGTAAGAATGGTTTGAAACCCGTAATCCACCCGATGCCTGTGTTGCCATTTCAGCATCGTCATTATTCCAATCGAAACATTTTAATGATGCTTTATAGCTCATCCCTTTGGCTTTTGAATCTATACCGGTGCCAATCATCGTGCCTGCAACATGCGCAGAATGGTAATGGAGACTGCCCTGCGTAGAGAGAATCCGTCCGGTATATTCTTGATGTGTTGTACGTGGTCTACCGGCATCCCATTCACCAAGTGTAATACCTTCACCGGTTAATGGAAAACCAGCACCTCCTCCGGGCCATACTTTATTTGTTGAAAGAGTCTTCGCCGCATTCAAATTATCGGTTTTGTAATAGAGAGGTATACCATTTTCAAAACGTTGTAGCTCGAATGTAGTTCCATCCTTACGATCTATTCGAATTGGCATATGCTTCAAGATAGCGACTGACTCGGCGTATGCACGCTGGGATTGCCATTGTAAACTTCGCTGCTTCGCATATTCCTTTAAATCCATCTGTGATGACGCATGAGAAATTGCAGCCAGCAGTACTACTGTAATACAAACTAAGGAGTATAAAGATTTTTGCATTTGATATGCTCCTAAAAATTATGAGTGGAGATACTTTTGGTGTTTGATTAAATTTACCAAATTATCACTATTGTAGCAAGGATTTTTTAAAAATAAATCAAAAACTTTGATTATCAACAAAAAATATCGTATTTTGACAGAAATTACACGAGAAAAGTGATGAATGATCAAACTCAGAACCAAAACATAAATCAACCTGCTGGCGAGATAATTCCCTCAAAAGAAACAGTTAGTAACGGTTCGACGCGACAATTGCCTCAGCCGGGAATACCAGCTCAGCAGCAAAGGACAGGAAAAAGGGATAGTCGTCCGGATCGGCAAAAAAGACAACGCCAGTACGGACGATCTCCCGATGATCATCAATATCAGCAGGGGGCTAAGGAAATTTCGATCGTTATTCCTTTGTATAATGAAGAACAATCGCTGCGGGAGCTTTATGAAAAAATCAGAAATGGTTTAAATCGCATCGGCCGATATGAAATAATCTTTGTTGATGACGGTAGCACAGATGGATCGATGCGCGTTCTACATGATTTGCGCAACCGGGATAGACGGGTGAAGATTATTCGCTTTCGTAGAAATTACGGTAAGTCTGCCGCTCTCTCGGTTGGCTTTGCGAAAGCTGAAGGAGAGATCATCATTACGATGGATGCCGATCTTCAAGACGACCCAAATGAAATTCCCAATCTGATCAATGAGATAAAAAAAGGATACGACCTTGTTTCCGGTTGGAAGAAAAAACGGTTTGATCCATTATCTAAGACTATTCCCTCCCGATTTTTTAATTTTGTTACTTCTATACTCACGGGAATCAAAATACATGATTTTAATTGTGGATTGAAAGCTTACCGGAAAGAAGTTGTAAAAGAGGTTGAGATATACGGTGAGCTTCATCGTTATATACCGGTACTCGCCCACTGGCTCGGATATAAAATTGGAGAGATACCTGTTCAACACCATGAACGAAAATATGGAAAGACTAAATTTGGCATTGGTAGATTTTGGAAAGGATTTTTAGATTTACTGACAGTTATTTTCACAACGCGATATATGCAACGTCCACTGCACTTATTCGGTTTTTGGGGCTTGGCATTTTTCCTTATCGGTTTTGTTGTTGATCTTTATCTTGTTTACCTGAAATTTACTGAGGGGATGGCGCTTAGCAATCGTCCTCTTTTTGTAGGTGGAGTTTTATTGATTATTGTGGGAATACAATTTATTTCTATTGGACTTATCGGCGAGTTGGTAACGAAAACACGAAAATCTACCGATAAGGAATATTCAATTCGGGAGATTTGGAAATAACCACATAAGTATGGTGAAGCCGAATCTCCAGATTGATAATTTATCAAAAATAAATTGGAGCAAACGATCAGAATGGCTGATAGTTGGTGCCGTCTGTATCGGAAGTCTCGCATTACGGCTTTATATATTGCAGTTTCATACGTTAGTTACCTTCGACGGAACATTTTATATAAATTATTTCAGAGATGAATCATGGCAATCGGTTTTCCATCCGGGTTATTCTTTATTCATTGAGTTGTTTCGTTTATTCATTCACGATGGTGTGAAAGCGGCACAGATGGTTTCAATAGTCTCCGGCGCAATTTTACCAATTCCATTATTCTTTCTTGCTCGGCATTTCCTAAACTCACTGCTTTCTATTCTTGTTACCTTGGTTGTTGTTTTAGATCCTCTATTGATACGATTCAGTGCAACGACCCTCACCGAATCATTGTTTATTCTTTTGGAAGTTACCGCGTTCTTATTCTATTTTTGCCGGCAACCGATATTGTTCGGCATTTCAAGCGGGATAGCTTATCTTACTCGTCCGGAAGCTCTGCTCTTTTTTATTCTTCTGCTTGTTTATGAAATCATCGGTTATCGGCAGAGGCAATTCATCAGTCTTGTGCTCGGAGGTTTTTTGGTGTGTGCTCTACCATATGTTATTTATTTACGCATTCACAGCGGTGAATGGGCATTGACTCCAAAGACTATGAATCTTCGGGTTTGGGAAAAAGATTGGCACATCAACGTAGCAACCGAAGCATCGGATGCACCAACGTTTTCTCTGTCCAAGCAAATTAGTTCTGGACTAAAATATTATCCTGCTCGACTTAAAGAATATACATCCCACTTTTTACGGTTCGCAGGTATACCACTGGTTCTCATCGGCTGTATTGGAATGATCAAATGCAGGAATGTTCTTCTTGCAGGAATGGCTATGTTTTTCATGCTGCCATTATTTGGTCTTGAAACAAGTGAACGCTTCATCATTCCATATATCCCTTTCTTGGTTTTTTTCGCATTTCTCTTTTTAAGTGAATGGGAAAAAATATGGGTGGCATTTCTCGGTGCTTTCATTATCATACTTGGTTATTCACCAACTGTATCTTATGCCGCGATACCGGAACAAGGGATAACTGAGTTTTGTACCGCGGGTATGGCGGTGAAACCAATCACAAAAGAAGGGGATATCTTTGTCGACCGGAAACCTTTTACGGCTTTTTATGCTGGTGGCAAATATATTGCCATGCCGAATGATCCTGTCGACAGCATCTTAGCGTTTTGTCAGCGCGTTCAAGCAAGATACCTCGTTGTGAGTGCAAGAGTTGTAAGGGTATTTCGTCCTCAATTGAATTTTTTACTTTACAGCGATACAGTTCTTAATCGATTAAATCTGAAAACAGCTTATGTCGCTGGGTTGGATTCAGGTTATGGAGTTAGAATAATTAAATTAAAATAATGAAAATTACACTCAAGGACCTAAAATATAATTGCCGGTATTTTCGAGGTGATGTTCCTTGCAAACCGCACAAACAATATGGCGCTCATTGTGTAGATGAAAATGGTAAGAACTGCAAGTATGTCGAAACAACCAACAAAAAAATTCTTATCATTAAACTTGGTGCAATCGGAGATGTTATTCGGACAACACCGCTCCTTAATAAACTAAAAAGAGCCGAACCACTCGCTGAAATTTGGTGGCTCACATTATCACCGGATGTTATTCCAAAAAGTGTAGATGTCGTGCTGCCGTTTACTCCGCAAAGTCTTGCCATATTACAGGCAGTTACATTTGATACGATACTCAATCTGGATAAAGATAAAGAAGCTTGTGCTCTCTGCTTAAGACTCACTGCTCCGGTAAAGAAGGGCTTCACACTGAAAGATGGTAAGTGTATACCAATCGATTCTCAAGCAGAGCATAAATATTTAACCGGGATTTTTGATGATTTAAGCAAGGTAAACACAAAAAGCTATCAAGAAGAAATCTTTGAAATTTGTGGTTATGAGTTTAGCAAGGATGAATACATCATGCCGGAAGTTGGGGACTATGAATGGAAACTTCCTAAAAATAAAAAGATTATCGGTTTGAACACCGGCTGCGGTGGCAGGTGGACATCGCGTCTCTGGCCCGATAAATATTGGATCACTCTTGCGATGAAGCTCAAAAAGGATGGATATATTCCTCTATTCCTCGGCGGCGAATTAGAACATAAAAAAAATTTGATGCTTGCTAAGCAAAGCCGTGCACGGTATTTCGGACATTTTCCACTAAACCGGTTTATGAGCGAAGTCGGTAGGTGCGATCTTGTTGTTACAGCAGTTACAATGGCAATGCATCTTGCGATTGGCTTAAAGAAAAAGACTGTTCTCTTCAATAACATATTCAATAGGCATGAATTCGAGTTGTACGGTCGGGGAGAGATACTTGAGCCGGACTTTGAATGCGATTGTTTTTATTCGCCAACATGTCCGAACAATTGTATGCAATATATCTCGGTAGAAAAAGTATTTACAACAATTGTTCCTCTTCTCAAGTGAAGATATAAACAGATGACAAAGCCCAAAAAGAAATCTCCACAGTCAGTTACTCTTGTCAGCATAAACAATCGGGTAGCATCGCTTCGCGACTGGCAGTGGTTTGCAATACTTGCTGTTCTTACTGCAATATTTTTTCGTGAACTTATTTTTCAAACTGCATTTCTTTGGGAAGATTTCATTTATCAATTTTATCCATACAGAAATTTTGCCAGCGTCTCTTTCGCAAATGGTGAAGTCCCTCTTTGGAATCCATTCACATTCTCTGGGATGCCGTTTGCTGCAGATATTACAGGCACAACATTCTACCTTCCACATTTTCTGTTGGTACCTCTCGTATCTGCTGGAAAGCTGAACTTCTGGTACGTTGAGATGTACATTCTTGCCCATATTCTACTGGCGGGTGTTACAATGTTTTACTGCGTCAAAGAGTTTGGACTTTCAAAAATTCCAGCAGCGTTCAGCGCACTTACTTACATGTTCTCCGGTTTCATGATTACGCACATTATTCATCTTGTAATCATATGTCAGGCAGCCTGGTTTCCGCTTGTCGTTCTTCTCTTCCACCGAACCTTGAAGAACCGATCGGTTATCTCAATGATCCTTGGTGGATTTGTTCTTTCATTGATTGTTTGCGGTGGGCACATACAAATAACACTGTACATATTCCTGTTTCTTTTAACATTTTTTGTTGCGGAAGTATTTTCATTTGTTCGTGAAAAACGACTTAACATAGATCTGAATATTGCCAAAGGTATCACACATCTATCATTGCTTGCAATGGGTATCGTAGTGATTGCAGTTGGTTTAGGTGCAATCCAATTGCTTCCGACAAATGAGCTGACTAATTACTCGGTCCGGGAAGAATTTTCGTTTGTGAGATCTACGGAAGGTGAATTATGGTGGGAACAGATGATTACCATACTTATTCCTAAAATTTTTGGATCGTCTAATGCTCTTGGATCAGGAAATCCATCTCCATATTGGGGACCAGAATCGAATTGGAATTTTTGGGAAACATGTATCTACACGGGAATAGCCGCTTTTACACTTGCACTCTTTGCTCTGAAGTACATTAAAAAAAATCGATACATTGCAATCACTGCGGGATTTGCACTCTTTGCCATCCTTTATGCGCTTGGTGATAATTTCATCATTCATGGTTTCTTCTATAATTTTGTGCCCGGGTTCAGTAAGTTTCGTTCTCTGGGCAGGTGGGGATTTTTCTTTGTGTTTGCCGTTGCTTTTTTAAGTGGCTTTGGTTTACAAGAATTAATTAACTCTAAAACTTCGGAAAAGTTTTTTAAGAAAGTTATAATCGCTTTAGCCAGTATAACACTTGTTATCACCATCGTTGTACAACTCCATCTTGTCGATAGCATAATCTTCGTACTGCTTCGTACTGGTGCATTTAGATTTGAGTCTCCGCAGGCAGCTTTTCCCGTTGCTTATGAGATCGCACAAAGCCAAACGTTGATTTCGGCTGCTATCGTGCTGGGAACTTTATTGATCCTATTTCTCTTCTTGAAGAGCAAGCTCACTACGACTTCGGCTGTTGTGCTTTTGTTCGCAGCTCAGTTTCTTGATATGTATATATTTGGTTTTAGCCAAAACAATGGGACAATTAATCCGGACGATCACTTCAACCAGCGAGCAAATCTAATCGCCCAATGGAAAGAAGAAGGGAAGTCGGAATATTTTCGCATCAACATGCGAAACAGTTACGCAATGCTTCTCGATAGGAACCAAGGGATGATTGATAGAATATTTTTATTAGAAGGTTACTCACAGCTTGCCCTTCAATGGAGGTTTCCTCCCGGAAGAAGAATGCATGAATTATTGAATACAAAATACCTTGTGAAAACAGATACAGTTTTAATCCAAAATCAACCTCGATTGCAGACAAGTCTGGCAGTGGACTCAGCATATTTGCCCCGGGCTTTCTTCGTTTACAATTATAAGACATTTACAACGGTCCGGCAGGAAAGTCTTTTCATCGCAAGTAATCAATTTGATCCAAGAAAAATTGTAACGCTGCGTGAATCGTTAGGTGTTGAATTGAAAGATACCAGCATATCAAGCTGGAGAGCTAAAATTCAAACCTACACTAATAATACGATAGGTTTAAAAGTTTATACTCCGAAGAAGGGAATCCTGGTGATGAGCGAGATTTATTGTCCCGGTTGGAATGCTTATGTTGACGGTGTTCCCACACATGTATATCGTGCCGATTGGAGTTTGCGTGCGCTTATTGTTGATCAGGGCGAGCACACGGTTGTTTTACGTTATGAGCCGAAATCATTTTATCTCGGTGCATCTATCTCTTTATCGGTATTCGGATTATGTGCGGCTGGGCTTGCCGTTGCTTATTGGCGTAAACGAAAAAATCAGCATCTTAAAAATGTTGCCGCTTGAGGTTAAAGAAATATATTCTTAATTTGTAATGAGTTGAGCCATGATATCTATAGTCATTCCAATCTATAATGAGCATGAAACGATCCCTGAGCTTCATCACCGTCTTTCACAGGCGATGGGACAGGTGTCTGAGCCGTACGAAATCATCTTCGTAAACGATGGCAGCCAGGATAATTCCCTGCTGGCACTGAAACAGTGTGCTGAAAAGGATTCACGCGTTAAAGTGGTTGACCTCGCTCGAAATTTTGGTCACCAAGTTGCAATTTCTGCAGGTATCGACTCCGCTGGTGGAGAAGCTGTAATTTTAATGGATGGCGATCTTCAAGATCCACCTGAACTACTTACTAAGCTGATTGCGCTTTGGCGGGATGGGTTTGACGTGATCTATACTGTAAAACGAAGTCGAAAAGAAAATGCCATTAAACGATTTGCCTTTCACTCGTTTTATAAAGTAATGCAAATGTTTTCTACCATACCGATTCCAATTGAAGCCGGTAATTTTTCATTAATGGATCGAAAGGTTATCGCCGTACTGCAATCAATGCCGGAACGAAATCGCTACATCGCAGGGATGCGGGCGTGGGCAGGTTTCAAACAGACCAGCATCGAATATGACCGCGGGGCGCGTTTTGCAGGTAAACCACAAATGACGATCAGTCGGTTACTGCACCTTGCATTTGATGGTATCTTTTCATTCTCAAATGCTCCGCTCCGGCTTGCGACTTATGTCGGTGTTTCGATTGCCTTCCTTGCATTTATTGGAATGCTCTATGTTATCTACGCAAAGCTCTTCACCGATAAAGCGACACCTGGCTGGGCGTCACCGGTTTTTTCGATCCTGTTTATGGGTGGATTGATTTTATTAACACTCGGAATTATTGGTGAATACCTCGGACGAATTTACGACGAGGTGAAACGAAGACCCCTGTACGTGATCAAAGAAAAAATTGGCTTTGATAAATAGTGGTTTGTATCCATGGAATCGATAAAAGAACAATGGCAGCGGGTTCAGAACCAATTTTATTATGATGCCGAAAAACATACCCATTTATCTTTCAAGCCAAACAGTACTTACGCAAAATCTCTAACCAATCATATGGCAAATGGACTTTCGCTTACCAATTCCGATACAGTTCTTGATATTGGTGCTGGTGCTGGTAGATTCACATTACATCTTGCACCATACTGTAAGAAAGTCGTAGCACTCGATACATCGCCTGCTTTACTTAAAGCATTGGAACGTGAACGGATGCCTTCTACCAATCTCGACATTGCATGTGCAAGCGTTTTCGATCTTCCGTTGGATTTTGGTCATGCATCATTTGATGCAGTAAGCGGATTTTTCGTCCTTCACCATATTCCAGACCATATGAAATTATTTGAGCTGATACACCAAACACTTAAATCAGGTGGACGGCTTGGTTTCTTAGAACCGAACCGACTAAATCCGCTTTTCCTGTTTCAGGTTATGTTTAGCCGTGAAATGAGCTGGGAAGCTGAGAAAGGCATGTTCACTTTCAGTGCCAGCCGAACAAAAAAAATCCTGCAAACATTAGGTTTTGAGAATATAAGAGTAAAACGATTTGGATTTTTTCCACCTCAATTATTGGATAATGTGCCAGGACTTCCAACAATCCAGAAAGGACTGGAAAAATTTTCACCTCTCTGGCGATTTCTCCCGTTTGTGTTGATAAATGCACGGAAACCATAATTGGTTGATCGTGTGAGATTGATACAATGAATCGTCGTTCGATACGATGATTGATAATCTTGATGGGCAGATCAAACGGCGCGAAGAAACGATTAGAGATTTGCTGCCCGATGCCTTAAATCCCGACACCGAGATTGGTTTTTTTTAAATTAGGTGTTGCCTGCTATGCGAATAGACAATTTGATAAAGCTGTTGAAAACCTCCAGAAATCGGTTGAACAGGATCCGGATAATGCGCCGGCAATAAAATCACTCGCCATGATCGCTTTGCAAAATTTGGATTTTGATGAAGCAAGCCGGATGATTTCATTTTATAATAAAAACATTAATCATCCTGAGATAGTTGATCAACAGGGTATTGAATTCGAGGGATATTGTAATCAGATGAAAAATCTTGTATCTTCAAATGTTGATTCATCTATTATTCGCAGTAAACTCAATTACATCTTTCAGTTCACGAAATAGCATGGTATCAAAGTGAATATTATTATTGTCGGGACTGCTTATCCGCTTCGTGGCGGTATTGCACACTTTAATGCACTCCTGGCATCCCACTTAAGTGTGCGACACAATGTTGAGATTATTACGTTCAAGCGTCAATATCCCAAATTCCTCTTTCCTGGAAAGACGCAGGAAGAAATGGGAAACATTAGCAATGTCCAACCATCACCGCAACTTATTGATTCAATCAATCCGTTTAATTGGATTCGTGTGGCAAAAAAAATAAGCGAGCGAAAACCGGATTTGCTTATCTTTAAATATTGGCTCCCGTTTTTTGGACTTTGCTTCGGAACAATCGCAAAGATAGTGAAAAGGCAAACAAACTCCAAAACGCTTTTTGTTTGTGATAATATTATTCCACATGAGCGACGACCAGGAGACATCGTTTTTACAAAGTACGCTTTCAAGCAAGTTGATTATTTCATCGTGCAATCTGGTGCGGTAGAAAATGATTTAAATAAATATTTTCCAAATGCACTATATCGAAAAGTCCCTCACCCGGTTTATGAGAATTTTGGTTTACCAATTCCCAAGCAAGAAGCGCGGGCATCGTTGGGAATAACAGCGAAAAAAGTTATTTTGTACTTCGGTTATGTTCGCGCTTATAAAGGTTTGATGGTTTTAATCGATGCGATGAAAGAGATTAGAGAATCGAGATTACCGATTGGAGAATTATTATTATTGGTTGTCGGTGAGTTTTATGATGACGAGGCGAAATATAGGCAGAAAGTTAAAAACTTGAACCTTGAGCCATACATCAAGTTTGTCTCTGACTATATTCCGAACGAACAAGTCGCAACCTATTTTAGCGCTTCCGATGTTGTTGTGCTGCCATATCTTTCGGCGACTCAAAGTGGCATCACACAGATCGGTTATAATTTTGATAAGCCGGTGATTGCAACAAATGTTGGAGGGCTTGCAGAAGTCGTCGTCGATAATAAAACCGGTTTCATTGTACCGCCGAACGATTCCCGAATGCTTGCAGATGCAATAAAAAGATTTTATGATGAACACAGAGAAACCGAATTTATCAACAATGTTAAAGAGGAAAAGGCGAAGTACTCGTGGGATAATTTGGTTCGAAACATAGAAGAGCTTGTGGGTATGAGATGAGCGAACAACCACAGAGTTGTCCGATATGTTCTTCAGCTAATTTAAAGCCAAAACCATTTGGTTACCGGTTCAGCGGGCAATGGCTGGGCGGGATCGAATGTGGAGATTGTGGTATTATATTAATTTATCCACAGCCATCATCCGAAGAAATCAAGAATTTCTATTCGAAAGAATATTTCGACGGCGGGTATCGGTGTGGACATGAAGGAAGTTATTTTGATGATGAGACTCTTACCCGATTGAGTGATGATACTATGTTACACCGGATTAAAGAGTTTAAATCGGAAGGAAAATTTTTAGAAATTGGCTGTGCAGGTGGAGCGTTTCTGAACAACGCACGAAATTTTGGTTACGATGTTCAAGGTGTAGAGGTTTCCGGTGAAGCTGCTGATTTCGCACGTAAGAAATTTAATCTCAATGTTATTACGGGCAATCTTGAAGATGCAAATTTTCAACCTGAAATTTTCGATATTGTATTTATGGGGGACGTGTTAGAACATCTGCCCGATCCTACAATTACCATGAGGCATATCAACAGAATAATAAAGAAGGGCGGACTTCTTGTTATCTTGTGTCCCATGCAAACCAATACATTGTTTTCCCGATTTGGTTTTTTAGCTTTTAATCTGATCGGACGGAAGGCCACGGTCAATCTTCCCCCATATCATCTATTTGAATATCGGGTAAAAAGCTTGGCAAATTTAGTTAAACAATTCGGATTTCAACCGGTCACTATTAAAGAGTTTGCTGTTCCACCGGTTGAGATTTTTTTGCGTGGATCGATTCTTCAACGGGTGTTCAAAAAAATTTTCCAATATCCCAATTATATTCTGACAAAGTTATTTAACAAATATGGAGACCGGATAGAACTTTATGCGATTAAAGAAACAAAGGAAATATTATGAAAGTTGCTGTTGTATTTGGAACTCGCCCCGAAGCCATCAAGATGGCGCCTGTCGTGAAGGAACTCGAACGGCGTAAAATTGAGCACGTCGTTATCGTAACGGCGCAGCATCGGGAAATGCTCGATCAGAAACTGGATGTTTTCGGGATAGTACCGCAGTACGATCTGGATATCATGCAGCCCGATCAAGATTTATTTTATGTTACAACCGCTGTGCTGAATGAGATCAAACCGGTTCTTATAAAAGAAAAACCAGATATACTTCTCGTCCAGGGAGATACAACAACATCGTTTGCGGCTGCCCTGGCGGCATTCTACTTCAAGATTCCTGTGGGGCACGTTGAGGCGGGACTTCGGACTTGGAATAAGATGAATCCATTTCCCGAAGAGATTAACCGCCAGATAACAACACGGCTTACAGAATTTCATTTTGCTCCAACAGAATGGTCCAAGAAAAATCTTTTGAATGAAGGAATAAAATCGGAAAATATTTTTGTTACCGGTAATACCGTCATTGATGCTCTCCTGATGATCGTCGATCCCAATTATAAGTTTGCCATGGAACCCTTGAAGAGTATCGACTTTGTGAAAAACCGTATCATTCTTCTAACGTCACACAGGCGCGAAAATTTTGGTGAACCGATGGGAAATATATTTTCTGCGTGTCGTTATTTAGTCGAGCAGAATCCGGATGTCGTGCTGATCTATCCTGTACATCCGAATCCTAACGTTCAGAAAAAAGCGAATGAGATTCTTGCAGGTGTTCCGAGAGTTCACTTAATTGAGCCGATGGAATATCGTCCGTTTGTGCAGCTAATTAATAAATCATATTTAATTCTGACAGATTCCGGGGGAGTGCAGGAAGAAGCACCCTCGCTCGGTAAACCGGTGCTCGTTTTGCGAAAAACAACTGAACGCCCTGAGGCAATTGAAGCCGGAACTGGGAAATTAGTCGGAACTGATAAAGATATCATCATCCGTGAAGCACAACGTTTACTATCAGATAAGGCAGCGTATCACGAGATGGCAACGAAAGCGAATCCGTATGGCGATGGAAAAGCTGCAGCAAGAATTATAGAGATCATTCTTGAACATGTTAAGTAAAAAATGAAACCAGTACCGTCGCCGCCGGTTTATTGTGTTGTTTTGAATATGAATGGCAAAGCATTGCTGCTTGAAAGTCTGGAGTCAACTATAAAGATGACTTATCCAAATTTCAAAGTAGTTGTGGTTGATAATGGATCGACCGATGGAAGCCCGAATGCTGTTCGTGCACAATATCCATCAATTGCCGTTATTGAAAATGGGAAAAATTTGGGATTCGGTGAAGGGAATAATGTTGGAATAAGGTACTCGCTTAAGGAAGGTGCCGAGTGGATTTTTCTTTTAAATAATGATATTGCTGTTGATCCCGAGATGCTAACGGAATTGATGAAAGCGGCGAGTTCGGATGAGATGATTGGAATTCTATCACCTAAAATTTATTATTATTCTGAGCCGAATCAGCTTTGGTATGCCGGTGGTAAGGTCAACTACTTTACAGGGATTATCTCGCATCGCGGTTTGAGGGAGATGGATAGCGGACAGTATGATCAAGTTGAAGAAACTGATTATATTACAGGGTGCGCATTCTTGATAAAGCGCAAGGTTGTTGAATCTGTTGGAATGTTTGATCCGATATATTTTCCAATATATTCGGAAGATGCAGATTGGTCGGTGCGCGTACAACGAGCTGGTTATCGTTTAGTCTATGTGCCTCATGCAAAGTTATGGCACAAAGTATCAGCATTTAGCGGCGGTGGCTTAACACCGTATAAAACGCGGCTTAAAGTTGAACATAATTTGATTTTTTTCAAGCGGTATGCGCGATGGTACCATTGGATTACAATTCCTTGGTGCATAGGGGGGATGACAATTTTTTTTATTCTTAAACAATTATTAAAAGGTAATTTTAAGATTATAACATCGCTCTTCAAAGGTTTTAAAGATGCAATTGGACGAATTAAAACAAATTAACAGGAAAATAAAATGGCAATTTTAGTAAGTGGCGGAGCCGGATTTATCGGTTCTCATATTGTAAATGATTTACTATCTATGAAGGAAAAAATTATTGCCCTTGATGATCTCAGCGGCGGATTCAGAGAAAATGTTAATCCCGCTGCTGTTTTCATTGAAGGATCAATCAATGATGTTCAGCTCATAGATAAAATATTTCGGGATTATCGAATAGAATATGTATTCCATCTTGCGGCATACGCTGCCGAAGGATTAAGTCATTTCATCAAGCGGTTTAACTACGAGAATAATCTGATCGGCAGTATCAATCTCATTAACGCAGCAGTAAACAATAACGTGAAGTGTTTCGTTTTCACTTCATCAATCGCAGTATATGGTGCTGCTCAGCTTCCGATGCGTGAAGATATGATTCCTGAACCGGAAGATTCATACGGGATTTCCAAGCATGCAGTCGAGCAAGAATTGAAAGCGTGTAAACACCTATTTGGTCTCAATTACATCATTTTCCGTCCACATAATGTTTACGGCGAGTATCAAAATATCGGTGATAAATATCGTAATGTTGTTGGGATCTTTATGAATCAGATCATGCAAGGTAAACCGCTTACGATTTTTGGCGATGGAAATCAAACCAGAGCATTTAGTTACATCCGCGATGTCTCACCGATTATAGCTAAATCAATTTATACTCCTTCTGCATACAATCAGATATTCAACATTGGAGCGGATGAGCCGGTCTCGGTTAATGATCTTGCAAAAGCGGTTGCACGGGAATTCAAAATAAAACCGAAGATAACTTACCTTGAAGCGCGTAAGGAAGTTGTTCATGCGTATTCAGATCATTCGAAGGTTCAAAAAGTTTTTAATCACACAACCGAGTATAATCTTGTAGACGGGATCCATAATATGGCAGAGTGGGCAAAGAAAGTTGGCGCTCGCAAGAGTAAGAAATTTGAGAATATCGAAATTACAAAGAATTTACCCAAGAGTTGGATGGAATAGATTTTTGTGAGTAATTTATTTACACATCTAAATCGAATTAAATATATTTCCAAGCATTTTATTTTATCATCTTATTAGTTAGAGGGAAAAAGCAATGAAGTCAAACGGGTATATGTATCAGGATGAATCGAATAAATCGGGCGAGATTAACTATCGGAAAGGAGTTGCAGCGGTTGAAGAGAAAAATCCTGAGCAATTAATAAGTTTGATGAAGCAAAGGATGGAAGAAACAGTCAATATCTTTCAACGACTCGAAGAGAAATATAATATCGGTATTAAGAAAGATATGGTTTTCGGCGAGTTCGGCGCTGAGCGTGCCCAGCGAATTCTATCCTTGATTCATAAATATAATCTTGAGAAAGGATATGCTTTTGATATATCGCAGGACATGCTTAATATCTCAAGGATTGTTTCTGAACAATTTTTCAAGAATGAATACAAAGGAAAGAAACTCCCGCACGAAAAATTGATTTTGGTTGCCGACGACTTTTTGAAAGCAAAAGAAAATATTCATCCACAGCAATTGGATTTTGTTTTCTGTTTTGCAACGATTCATCACTTCCCTGACCCGAGACCGGTTTTTCAAACGGTTCACTCGCTCTTGAAGGATGGAGGATATTTCTACTTTGATCGAGAGGCGTTGAAAAGCTGGTTAGGATTGCACGAGGTGGCAAGGTTTAGAACGTATTTCCGGTTTGGTAAAATTATCGAGCGGGAATATGGAATATTAGAGACACAGTTTTCATTAAACACTTGGAAGGAAGCATTGAATATTTTTGAAGATTGGGATGTACGATTGAAATATCCGGCGCCCGGTCTCGATAAAATCTATAATTTCAATATTAAAACAATCTTGGAAAACAGTTTTCTTAAATTCACATCACAGTTAATGGGAGGTAGGATGCATGGAGTTCTAAGAAAAGGTAAAAAATTAGAAAAAGCTGTTAAGTAATCACTGAGCTAATTTACTGGTAGAATAGACAGGTGGATTTTTTCATGAGAAAGGAGGTTTTATTGACTGAAAATGGTGTAAAATCAATATTTTCGGGTAATTCCCAGCAATCATTTCATTTTCTCTTGGTTCTAAAAATATTTGTTGATATTGAAGTAGTATTTTCTTATCATTACTTAAACAGTTAATTAGAAAGTTCTACAGGGCGAACGTTTCATCAAACTATTACTGGAGGTTGTAATGAAAAAACTTTTTTTAACTCTGATCATATCAGCTCTATTACCGGCTATTGTTATTTGCCAATCGTTCACTATTCCTTTAACGGTGAGTGCAGTGGGAACAAATACATCCCGCTCGATCAATTTTGGAGTACATCCTTTAGCGACATACTGCATTGATCAATCAGATAGTGTTACTCCACTAAACTCATTCAAAAATATTGCAGAAGGACCGATAAGCATCTCATCAGAGGAACCATTCACAGATATCTCTTTCGTGTTACCCTCAACCATTGGCGGCACCGCTGCCTGGGGAGACTATGACAACGATGGTGACCTTGACTTGGTTGCAGTCGGTACAACAGCAACGGGTGAGCTTGCGACGAAAATTTATCGGAATGACGCTGGAACGTTTGTGGATATCAACGCTTCTCTTGTCGGTGTTAGCGGAAATACAGCAACATCTTGGGGAGATTATGATAATGATGGCGATTTAGATCTTCTGATCGCAGGAAGTACAACTATCGTTGGGAATGAGAACCCCAAAACAAAAATTTATCGGAATGATGATGGAACATTCATCGATATAAATGCCCCACTCCCCGGAATTCTTGGCTCAGTAGCATGGGGTGATTATAATAATGATGGTTATCTTGATTTTATCTTAGCTGGTGCACAACATTATGGTTACGAATTTCTTACCCGGATTTATAGAAACAATGGAAATGGTACTTTCACAGATATAAATGCCGGACTTCCTGGCGCTTGGGGTAGTTCAGTTGCCTGGGGAGATTATGATAATGATGGAGACCTAGATCTTCTTCTTATAGGATATGGCGATCTGGGAGTAACAAGTAAAATCTATCGAAATGATGAAGGAACATTTGTTGATATTAATGCACCCTTATCCCGTGTTGTTAATGGTTCTGTAGCTTGGGGAGACTATGACAATGATGGAGATTTAGATATCGTTATTACGGGACATTACATTAATACCGTCAATCCATTTACAACAGTTTATCGTAATGACAACGGTATCTTTACTGATATTCACCCACCGTTAGTTCAAGTGTTAGGAAGTTCTGTTGCCTGGGGTGATTATGACAGCGATGGTGATTTAGATCTTATCATCTCAGGATTTCGAAACACCGATTCGACATTTCATGCCAACATTTACAGAAACGACATTGGAACATTCGTCGATATTAGTGCGTCACTTGTTGGAAATTGGTTCGGCTCTGTTGCTTGGGGAGATTATGATAATGATGGTGGTTTAGATGTTTTACTCTCAGGGATAACAACATTAAGTCCACCGCATACTCCTGTATTAAAAATCTATCGAAACAATCTTGGCTCGAATACTTTCTCCGTGAACACAACTCCAACATCTCCATTTGATCTTTTATCGACAGTGGACGAAAATTCAGTAACTCTCAGCTGGCAAAGATCAACTGATAACCAAACCGTAAAAAATGGCTTGACCTATAACGTCCGTATAGGGACAACTCCAGATGGATTACAGCAGCTTTCACCAATGGCAGACATATCAAATGGTTATAGAAGAGTAGTTCGATTAGGAAATACCAATCATAACAGTAGCTGGACGATTAAGCACTTATCAGCAGGAACATATTACTGGAGTGTCCATGCAATTGATGGTGCATTCGCTGGCTCAGCATTTTCACAAGAACAAAGCTTTACTATTCCGCCAGTGGAACCTTTTACGGACGTTTCATCAGTGTTACCCTCAATCATCGGTGGCACCGCAGCGTGGGGAGACTATGACAACGATGGTGACCTTGACTTGGTTGCAGTCGGTACAACAGCAACGGGTGAGCTTGCGACGAAAATTTATCGGAATGATGCTGGAACTTTTGTAGATATCAACGCGCCTCTTGTAGGTGTTGGAGGCAATATTGCAGCATCATGGGGCGATTATGATAATGACAACGATTTAGACCTTCTGATAGCTGGAAGGACTGGGACCAGTGAAAATTTGAACCCAGTGGCAAAAATTTATCGGAATGATAATGGTACATTCGTCGATATCAATGCCCCACTCCCGGGAATCCTCGGCTCAGTAGCATGGGGCGATTATGATAATGATGGTTATCTCGATTTTATTTTAGCCGGTGCACAACATTATGGTTACGATTTTCTTACCCGAATTTATCGAAACAATGGAAATAGTACTTTCACCGATATAAATGCTGGACTTCCCGGCGTTTGGGGTAGTTCAGTTGCCTGGGGAGATTATGATAATGATGGAGACCTAGATCTTCTTCTTGTAGGATATGGTGATCTGGGAGTAACAAGTAAAATCTATCGAAACGATGAAGGAACATTTGTTGATATTAATGCACCCTTAGCACGTGTTGCAAATGGTTCTGTCGCTTGTGGTGACTATGATAATGATGGAGATTTAGATATCGTTATTACAGGAGATTACATTGGCGGCGTTAATGCATTTACGACAATTTATCGTAATGACAATGGCTTCTTTGTCGATATTCACCCACCGTTAGTTCAAGTGTACGGAAGTGCTGCTGCCTGGGGTGATTATGACGGCGACGGTGATTTAGATCTTCTCATCTCGGGATTTCGAGATACTGATTCGACTTTTCATACCAACATTTACAGGAACGACAATGGAACATTTGTCGATATTAATGCTTCACTTGTTGGAAATTGGTTTGGCTCTGTTGCTTGGGGAGATTATGATAATGATGGTGATTTAGATATTGCACTCTCAGGGATAACAACGTTAAGTCCACCCCACACTCCGGTGCTAAAAATCTATCGCAACAACCTTGGCCCGAATAATTTCTCGGTGAACACAAGCCCAACATCGCCATTTGATCTTTCATCAACGGTGGATGCAAATTCCGTCACTCTCAGATGGCAAAGATCAACTGATAACCAAACCGTAAAAAATGGCTTGACCTATAACATCCGTATAGGTACAACACCAGAGGGCGTACAGCAGCTTTCACCAATGGCAGACATATCAAATGGATATAGAAGAGTAGTTCGATTAGGAAATACCGATTATGACAGTAGCTGGACGATTAAGCACTTAACAGCAGGAACATATTACTGGAGTGTCCAGGCAATTGATGGTGCATTCGCTGGCTCAGCATTTGCGCAAGAACAAAGCTTTACTATTTCGCTAACAAACATAGACGATAGGGATAAACCATCAACGTATACACTGCATCAAAATTATCCCAATCCTTTCAATCCTTCAACAGTGATTACGTTTGAAGTACCTGCAATATCACACATAACTCTGAAAATTTATGATGTACTTGGGCAAGAGGTAGCAATGCTGGTGAATGCACAATTACAACCGGGCATTCATCAAGTGCCCTGGCAGCCAGTGGGATTACCAAGTGGAATTTACACTTATTGGATGATGGTTGATCCAAGCAATGGAGAAAAAGCAAAATTTATTAACACAAAAAAAATGTTGTTGTTGAAATGAATCCTTAAATAATTGGTGGTTTCTATGAAACGTATTATTTTTATTCTAACGTTGTTGCTCGTAATTCTCGGTTGGAGTTGTCAACAGGTTCAGGAGGGTACTACCGATCCGGGAACAATCAATAAGATGGGCAAAGTCTCAATCTCAATATCCCAAGCTCCTGATGAGATTACCAGCGTGGTCGGAGTATTATCTCGCCCCAATTTTGAAGATCAGATTTTAATCTTGTCAATTTCAGATTCAGGGCGAAGTGCATCAGGTGAATTCACAGATATACCGATAGGAATGTGGCACTTGAAGGTTGATGCGAGAGACAATCTTGGTACAGTTAGATACAGTGGCGAGACAAGGGTAGAAGTTTTTCCCGATCAAATATCGATCGTTGATTTAGAGTTGCTTCCGACAACCGGAAGTATTATAATTCATATAACATGGGGAACAAGATGTACTCCACCGTCATCCGGACTCGTCAGTTGGTGGCCCGGAGATGGAACGGCAGGTGATATAGCGGATTCAAATAATGGAACGATGATGAATGGTGCATCGTTCGCACAGGGAAAAGTTGGGAAAGCTTTTCTACTTGATGGTCTAAATGATTATGTACGGATTCCCCATTCAGCTAAACTAAATCCTACTGGCAGCTTTTCGGTAGATGCATGGATATATCCAACGAGAGATGCTATTGGGAATATAATATCGAAGTGGGGTGATCATCAAGATTGGACAGGTCAACGTTCCTATTCATTAGAGATACGCCCCGGAAGAAAAATCAGATTTGCAATATCAGATTCTGTACATCAATATGATTCAGTGTTTCACATTTTTGAAACTCCAGAAGGTGTAATTACAATCAATAGTTGGAATTACGTAGCTGGAATTTATAATAAGGATAGCGGGATGAGAACCATTTATATAAATGGACGCAAGGTGGCGATACGTATAGACTCACCTATTGATATATTATACAGTATTTCAGATGTATCAATCGGGGTGGTTAAAAGATCTCCAATAAGTTTTTATCCAACTTTTTTCCAGGGTAAAATTGATGAAGTTGATTTTTACAATAAAGCTCTTAGTGATGAAGAAATAAAAGCGATTTATTCTGCGGGTAAGTCTGGGAAATGTAAATAAAATCAATCGATTTGAATCAGTATCGATAACTATTGAGTTTTACAACAATTCCCAGGGAGGATATGTGTTTGTTTAATAAGAAAAATTTTCAGATATTGCTTTTGTGGATCAAAAGTTTTTTCGTGATCTCAGGGAGTTAAAAATACATCGCGCACTTTTACCGACGATGAATCAGAGTCTGAGTTCGCAAAAGTATTGCATTTTTATTGTACACGATGGCGACATGCCATCGACAACAGGTGAAGTATTATGAAGAACATTATCAAAGAATTTATTCTAAGGCCAATCATATCGGCAATACGGTATATTATTTACTTTGCTAAGGATACTATCGATTTGCTGTTGATCCGAAGAGATTCATTAACTCCTCCTACTAGGTTGATGTTTGATGGACCTCGAGATATTTTCACGTTTAAGAAAAACGGAGAGGAGTTTCTTAGATATTATATGGAGCTTTGTAAACTAAAACCGAATGAAAAAATCTTGGATGTTGGCTGTGGAATTGGTCGAAAGACAATTCCGTTGACAAGATATTTAGATGAAAATGGCAGATATGAAGGATTTGATATTGTAAAGGTGGGGATTGATTGGTGCAGAAAGAGGATATCAACAAAATATCCAAATTTTCATTTCCAACTATCTGATGTGTTCAATAAGCGCTACAACCCAAAGGGAAAATATAAAGCGTCAGAATATAGAATTCCATTCGAAAATGAATCTTTTAATTTTGTAGTTTTAGGATCTGTATTTACTCATATGTTACCTAACGATATGGAAAACTACCTTGCTGAAATTGCACGTGTATTGAAAAAAGGTGGAAGATGCTTAATTTCTTTCTTCTTGTTGAACAGGGAATCATTAGAACTTATCAATGCAAATAAAAGCACATTGGATTTTAAGTATGAAAAGGGGGAATATCGTACTGTAAATGCAAATACGCCAGAAGATGCAGTTTGTTATGATGAATCGTTCGTTTTAGGTCTTTACGAAAAATATGGACTAAAAATCATCGAGCCGATTCATTATGGTGCTTGGTGTGAAAGGAGAAACTTCTTAAGTTATCAAGATATTATTATTGCAACGAAGGTATGAAAAGTCTTCATAGCACTTTGTCTAACAGAACTTATATTGGAAGAGAAAGCGAATCGGACATGGCTCGTACGATCTCTTACATGCTGCTCACCAGCCCACTTCGCATAAATAAAAAGTGGAAAACCTCCTCGTTGTAAGTTACATTAAGTAACGAAAAAACGGGCTCGAAGCCCAACGCAGGTATGTTCCTGCACAATACGATCAAGGAGATCTTCCCTTGGCTAATGTACAAGCAATCTAATAATGGAGTGTAACAAGTGGATCAAGGAGCTATTGCTATATTGGGCGGCAACCAATTTTTAAAGATCATTGTGAATTCAGCGGATAATGGATCATTTGCGTCTTTGGCATGCTTGTGTTAATTTCTACGTACCATTTTATTGTAAAAGAGATTGAAAAAGTCCATTATGAAGCATACGCTGGTTGCTAACATAGAAACATATATTGAACGATTCTTCGGAAAAGGTCACGAACGTACGATAAAGGCAAAAAAAAACATCGTGGCGCTTTTCATCTTGCGTGGTGTTATTGCAGGAACAAATTTTCTTATTGTTCCTCTGACATTGCATTACCTTAATCCAACGCGATATGGTATTTGGCTTACGTTAACTTCCCTCATTGGATTGGCAGGCTTGCTTGATCTTGGTTTGGGGCATGGATTGCGCAACAAACTCGCTGAAGCGATCGCACGCAGTAATGAAGCATTGGCGCACTCTTATGTAAGTACTGCATATGCTGTTATTGCAGGATTTGTCATTGTTATATCGGTTCTTTTTCTTTCCATCAATCCCTTCTTGCATTGGTCGAGCATTCTCAATACCGGTCCGGAGATGAGTGCAGAGCTTTCTCTACTTGCAGCGATTGTTTTTCTTTTTTTTCTGCTGCGGCTAGTGTTTGGATTAATTGGGACAGTATTGCTTGCCATGCAACGCCCAGCTATGAGTACTCTCCTCGAAGCGATAATAAACATGCTGACATTGATTCTTGTTTATATTTTAACAAAAGTATCTTTTGGATCCCTCTTGTTTCTTGGTTTTGCAGTTAGTGCCACCGGGGCTTTAGTCCCTCTTGGAGCGAATTTCTGGTTTTTTAAAAATACATATCCTCAACTTGCCCCTTCATTCCATTCAATTGACCTTGTTTATAGTCGAGATCTTTTGGGGCTGGGAGTTCAATTCTTTATTCTGCAAATTACCGGCTTAATTGTTTTTTCCACAGCGAATATTATTATTGCACAACTTTTCGGTCCTTTGGAAGTTACGACATATAATATTGCATTTAAGTATTACGGGATAGCGCTTACTGGTTTTATGATTTTGCTGACACCATTCTGGACTGCATTTACTGATGCTTTTGTCCGCACAGACTATGCTTGGATTCGTCGTGCTATACGGTCATTGGTAAAATATTGGTTGTTGTTGTGTGTAGGAGTGGTGGTGATGACGATTGTTGCAGATCGTTTCTATCTGCTTTGGGTCGGTACTTCGGTTCACGTACCATTCGAACTTTCGTTGTTGATGGGAATCTATGTGATTATATTTACTTGGAGTTATATATTTGCTGTTTTTGTCAATGGTACGGGTAAGATACGTTTAATGATCTGGAGTTCAGTGATTGTGGCTTTAATAAATATTCCGTTGTCGATCTTTTTAGCGAAAAACCTCGGCTTGAAAAATGCCGGCGTTGTTCTTGGTTCGTGTATCAGTCTTCTTCCCGGATGTGTGATGTGGCCTGTGCAGATGATGAAACTTCTTCGTGGGAGAGCAAAAGGGATATGGGCACGGTAATATTTTTCTATAGGTAACCTTACACTGAGTATTTTGTAAAAATTTCCGCTATGAGAAATTCATTTTTTCGATTAGAATCATGTCGAATTCGATTGATAACAATTAGAGTAACACAACTTATTTCCTCATGAGAACATTTGAGATAATCGATTCTTTTTTTAAAAAGCATTTCCATTATGTTTGGAATCCATTCTTTCCAACAAAGATTTTGCTTTGGTTTTCCTTGCTTTTTCCTTCTAATAAAAAACCGTTCCCACACGGAAAGCGTGAAGGTATACTTGTTGTTAAACTGGACTTTATCGGTGACATTGTGGTCATATCGGCTTTTTTAAGAGAATTGCGTCGGAATTACCCTGCAGCTGCCATCACGTTGGTAGTTAATCCGAGAGTCTTTAACCTTATTGAATACTGTCCACACGTTGATACAGTTCTCATATTTGCACCCACAGACAGAGGGAAAATACGAAATTATTTGAACGCGGCCAGATTTTCTCGGCAGCATTTTCTTTCTTATAACTACCGTATTGCGATTTTTCCTCGATGGGATTATGATTTTACTTTTAGTTCGCGATTGATTTTTTTGAGCAATGCTCCTCTGCGGATCGGTTTTTCTGAATCTGTAAACCCTGTCAAGGAGCAAAAAAATCGGGGCTATAATAGTTTTTTTTCAAAAATTGTGGAAGAAAAAAAAATATGCCACGAGGTTGAGTATCCTCTTCATTTGATTAATGAACTTGGTGGGAACGTCCAAAGTGATGAATTGGAGATCTGGACCACCCCAGCCGATGATACATTTGTTCAAAATCTTTTTACAAAATTGGATATTGACAAACAGGCTAAATTAGTATTATGTTGCCCGGGAGCTGGGGAATTAAAAAGGAAATGGCCTATCGAAAAATTCAGTGAGGTATGTATGCGGACTAGTTGGAAGTACAGTGTCAAAATTATTGTTGTCGGGAGTGCGGAAGAGAGTTCTCTTGGTGAGCAATTGTATCGCACATGTAGCGATAACGTCTACAATATGGTTGGGAAATTATCGCTTCGACAAATAGCTTCATTGATGAAGCGATGTCTGTTGTATGTGGGCAACGATTCGGGGCTTATGCATATTGCTGCCGCGTTAAAGCTCCCTGTTGTTGAAATCTCTTGTCATCCTGAAGATGGGGATAAACTGCACGCGAATTCACCTTATCGGTGGCATCCTTGGAAAACAAAGTATGATATAGTTCAACCGAAAAGTGCTCTCTTGCCTTGTTCGAAGTGGTGTGATGCAAGTTTTCCGCATTGCATATCTACGATTGAGGTGGAGCAGGTTGAGATTGCAATTGATACCTTTCTTTCGTGTGCTTGATTCCTTTTTCGATAAGTTAATTTATATTTGGTTGTCACTTGAAAACCTAAAAACATTTTAATCTATTGGAAAAAATGGTTAAATTAAATGATGGATTACCCAGAAAATTGAATAAATGTTTAAAAAACCTTGTAGAAAATATAATATCCAAGAAGACCAATCCTAACCAATTAACCCTCAGTACAACTTAAGGGACAACTATGCAATTTACCATATTAAGAAGAATACGAAATGCAGCCCTCCATCCATTGAAGGTGATCAGTTATGTCTCATGGAGAATCAAGTGCAGGCTCGTCACGCAGGTAGTCATCAACAGCGAACTTTTCTACAAATACATGGGTGATTTTTATCCCGACCACTTAAATCACGGAAATGCAATGTCGTACATAAACGACTTAGCTTCGAAGTGGTGTGTTGGTACAGGTATTGACATCGGCGCAGACAATTGGCCATTAGCGGGTGCAATTCCAATTCAGAATAACCCGGAACAAAACGCCTATAGACTGGACAACTTTCGAGATGCCTCACTCGATTACGTGTTCAGTTCCCATTGTCTCGAACATCTTGAGAACTGGCAGGAAGCACTTCAACTGTGGATTAGCAAGTTGAAACCCAATGGAATTCTATTTCTCTACTTACCACACGAGTCTATGAAATTGTGGCTCGCTGGCGGTCCGTGGGGTCTCGAACACAAATGGAGGCCGACTCTGAAAAGCATCCTGCCGTTCCTCAGCAGTTACGGTATTGAGGTTCTAAGTTTTAATGATGAAAGAGACAGCTATTGGAGTTTTCACATCATAGGAAAGCGAGTAATCAAACAAGATTAGGCAAGCCACCATGCTCGAACGCGTACCAAGGGCAATCATCCTTTATTTCCATCTCAGGGTATTGGCTTAAGATATGAAAGCCGGGGCTTCTTATATTAAAGTTGCGATAGAGACTGTTTAAACATTTGTTTTTATCCCGAAAATTTAATACCATTTTTGTCAAAGTGTTGCTTCTTTTCAATGGAACGCCTAAGGTTGATTTGAAATAATACTTGTTTTGTTGCACGCATTGGTACTCAGACATTCAGCAAATTTTATCCGTTTAGAATTTTTAACCACTGAGATTCTGTTGCAAAAACGTTATCAAGGGAAAAGAATCAGTTATGAATTCGTATGATTTATCAATTATTATCGTGAACTATAAAACTAGGGATCTATTAAAACAGCTTCTTATTTCGGCTTCTGATCATTTAACCAACATAATGCAGCACGAAATCTTTGTCGTTGATAACGATTCCCGTGATGGAAGCGCTGAGATGGTTGCGCAAGAATTCCCAAACGTGAAGCTCATCGCGAGTAAAGAAAATTTAGGATTTAGTAAGGCAAACAATCGTGCCATTCAGCAAGCAAAGGGAGATATTATTCTACTGCTCAATCCTGATACATTATTGGTGTCTGATAATGAATTCGATAAAATCATTCAACGGTTCCGGAACGATGATCAGTTAGGTATTGTGGGTGGACGCGTGTTTGATGCAAACCTTAGACAAGTATCGTCTTACGGGCATGATCCCACACCGTTTACACTCGTGCTGCATTTTACACTGCTCGGCAAAGTGCTTGCGCGGTTGTTTCCGCCACTTAGAAAATACAGACTTGCTAATTACGATATGTTGTCCTATAATGTTGAGAAAGAGGTAGATCACGTTAATGGCTGTTGTTTTTTTATTCGGCGTTTGATGATGAATAAAATTGGATCGCTGGATGAGCGATATTTTATGTTTCTGGAGGAAACAGATTTGTGTAAGCGGGCAAGGGAAGCCGGATGGAAGGTGATGTATTTACCATTAAGAACTGTTGTACATTATGGACAATCAAGTACAGCACTAATCAAAGTTCGCATGACTGAACAGTTTATAAAAAGCTTGAAACTATTTTACGAAAAACACTATCCTTTGGAATTGAATAAGCTATCAATTATTTTAAAACTAAACATTGTTAAACCGATTATGAGTTATCGTGCTCCTATTAAAAAAGCCAACGATGCGACTAATACGGGATGAATAGTAAATATTCAGAATGTTTTTACTTTCAATAAAATGTCAAACTTAAAAACAATTTTTATCTATACTCCCACATGGCTCGCATTTGGCGGCGGCGAAAAATATGTCCTTCTGCTTGCTGAAGTTCTATCAAAGCTTTCCAATGTTTCAGTCACGTTGCTCTCGGATAAATGCGCTGTCACACGATCTGCCCTTGAGGAATTTTCACATGCTGATTTATCGAAAATCGATTATCGAAATATTACCGGAATAAATGCGATCAAACCTCTTACGCGAGATGCCGATATATTTATATGCTTATCTAATTACCAACGAATTAAAAGTACAGCACGCACGCATGTTCAGCTGCTTCAGATTCCATACGGGAAAATTAATGCATCGAGTATTTCAGTAAAACTTGTGCAGGGTAAATTCAAAGAAGCAGTGAAAGATTTGTACCGATTGCGATTATTGTCGTTTTCGCGCGATGAGGCCGATCTTGTTATTACGAATTCAAAATTTGTCAGTGATACACTCCAACAAAATTTTGGAATCCAGAGTCAAGTCCTATTTCCTCCAATTCAGAATTATTTTTGCGAGGGGATACCAAAAAAAAATATTATCCTGAGCGTGGGAAGATTTTTTAGTGGCTTGTACAACAATAAACGGTACGATATTCTCACAGAAGCTTTTCGTAGAGTTTGCCAATCAGGTCTCAAAGGTTGGGAATATCACATTGTTGGGAGTGTAACGAATGATTCAAAGACGCAGCAATTTCTTCAGTTGCTGCGGGAACAAAATCGAGGATATCCGATATACTTTCATGTGAATGAGAATTATGACACATTGCGTCGGTTATACAACGAGGCAACGATCTTCTGGCATGGGGCGGGATACGGTGTTGATGAATATTCCCATCCTGAAAATGTCGAACATTTTGGGATGACCACGGTTGAGGCGATGTCAGCGTGTTGTATCCCCGTCGTTAGCAATCGGGGTGGACAGAAAGAAATTATTACACACGGGAAAAATGGTTATTTATGGGACACTGTTGAAGACCTAATAAATTACTCAGAAGAAATCGCACGATCTATGAAACCATTAACATCTATTTGGAAACAAACACGAGAACGATATCAGGATTTTGAACTTTCTCAGTTCCGTTCCAGAGTACAGGAAATTTTATCACCACTTCTTAATAATTGTTCGTTTTGATGATTTTAACAATATTTCACCAAAGAAAAAGCAAGATTTAGAAGAATCATTGACTTTTCTTCTTTGATTCTATATATTGAAATAAATAAATCCATTATAAATTATTAGTCATATATGGAGGTTCATATGAAACTATTTTTTTATCTTTTCTTGGTAATTATCATTTTTATTGCGACTTTTTGCAATGAGAATGTAAAAATTGTTGAGAGTAGTCAACCAACAGGGGAATTTGGTAAACTTGAATTTGTTTTTTCAAAAGCGCCTTCTTCTATCGTTCGAATTGTAGCAAAATTATCTCGCCGTGGTTTTGAAGATCGGATTTTGAACTTTTCTATTGTGGATACTTCTCAGGGTGCCTCGGGAATATTTCTCGATATCCCAGTTGGAAAGTGGCATTTGAAGGTTGATGCTCTTGATAGTCTTGATATTATTCGGTATAGTAGTGAAATTGATGTTGATATTATCCCGGGTGAAACTACTGTAGTGGAGTTAGAGTTACTCCCAACGATTGGTACAATTGAATTACATGTAACTTGGGGAAAGCACTGTTCTCCCGTATCATCAGATATTGTAAGTTGGTGGACTGGTGATGATAATGCGGTTGACATAGTAGGAGGTAATAACGGAACTGTTCAAAATGGTGTATCTTTCTCGGCAGGAAAAGTCAGGAAAGCTTTCCATTTTGATGGTATTGGTGGAAGGATCGTTGTTCAGGATGCTGACAATCTCAAATTTACAGGATCATTTACAATAGAGGGTTGGATTTATATCGAGTCGTGGCCCGGTCCGAACGGTGGACATATTCTTTTCCGTGGGGATGATCGACTTGGAATAGATCCATATGACTTTAGAGTTCTTTCAAACGGTAATCTACAATTTTTAATAGAACAATCTAGCGATTCATCTGTTTATATTGAAGCTCCTATTTCACTTAATCAATTTCTTCACGTTGCAGCATCTCTTGATTCTATTACTGGAGATATGAGAATTTATGTAAACGGCGTTGTTGCAGCAGAGACAACAACAAGTGTAAGACCATTTCGTAATCTCGACCCATATTATTTACCAGGGATAGGGATAGGGAACACTCAAGGAGAAGGATTGGCACACAATGCTCCCTTCCATGGTTTGATTGATGAATTGGCAATTTATAAAAAAGCACTTTCAGTGAATGAAATTAGAGCAATCTACCAGGCTGGTTATTCCGGTAAGTGCCGTAAATAATTGGTTACCAATTCAAAATATTGATTTATTCGAATGAATGACATCAATAGGTTGTACTTTTTCTTTTAGGTAAATCCTAATGGTTGACTCTAATTTACAATTTGGTAGTCATTTAAATTGATAGATCATATTGTAACATTAATAATCAGGCAGTGCCTTCCAAAAGTAATGTATTTTCCATCCGGGGTGTTTTAATTCTTCTTTATTTTTGTGTATATTTCATGCGATTAAGTGGTACCAATATTGCAATTCAATTACAAACCATTTCAAATTGTTTATTCACATATAGTGTATGGCACAAAAAATTAAATCTTCCCCCAAAACGCTGAAACCTTCCGAAGGTCACTCGTGGTTCGATAAACTATCCTATTGGAAAAAAGATCTCCTTTGCATTCTTATAATGCTGGGTCTTATATATACACTCTTCTTCAAAATAATCACATCCGATATGATATTTTCAGATACAGGAGATACGGCTGCCGCTCACGCTATCGGGAAAGCCTTTGAATCTATTAAAGAAAAAGAACACACCGATCCGCTTTGGGTACCGTTTATATTCAGCGGTATGCCGTTTGCCGGTGCTTTAATGTTTCCGACAAATCTCAATTATTTAGAAATCGCGATCCAAATACCGGGTCAACTTCTATTCTTGAACGCTGAGGTATTTTGGTTTGTCCTTCATTATCTCCTCATGGGAATATTCATGTATCTACTTGTACGGCAGATGAAGTTTCCCCAGTTGCCCTCTCTCTTTGGTGCTATAACGGTGATGCTGAATCCATATGCCATCGGACTTGTGCAACCAAACCACGGCACGAAATTAATAACATTGAGCTATATTCCATTGCTTTTTCTTTTTGCATATAAACTATTTGAAAAGAGAGATGTTCTAAATTTTGGATTATTAGCAGCCATAACGGGAACGATGCTTCTCAGCCGTCACCCGCAGATTGCATTCTACGGATTACTGATGATCGGCTGTTACATGATATTTGAAATTATACTTGAAATCAGAAAAACTCCGACAGTGGTTCTGAAAAAAGCATTCCTCTTCATTCTTGCACTCGGAATAGGATTTGCAATTTATACATACGAGTTTTTGCCAACACAAGAATATGCGGCTTATTCGATTCGCGGCGGTGGTGGTGAAGGAAGCACAGGTGGTTTATCGTACGATTATGCTACCAATTGGTCCTTCCATCCATTCGAGATAATGAATTACCTTGTGCCATCGTTTTTCGGATTTTCCTCACCATTCTACTGGGGATGGATGCCGTTCACCGAGAGCACGGTTTACATAGGTGTCGCGCCGATTCTTTTAAGTGTGATTGCCTTGGTGTACAGGCGCAATCGTCTCACATGGTTCCTTGTGATTTTTTCCGCAATTATGTTTTTAATTTCGTTTGGTCGTCATTTCGGATTGATCTATAATTTGATGTTCAACTACTTCCCATACTTTAATAAATTCCGTGTGCCGGTGTTGATTCTTCATCTCATGCCGATAACAATAAGTCTCCTCGCAGCAACCGGATTTATGGTTCTCTATGAAATGCAAAGCAACGTGAAAGCTTTCAACCTCGAAAAATTACGCAAGGGGCTTTTTATAACACTTGGGATTATTTGTGCATTACTGCTCATCGGCCTCGTAGCGAATGATGCTGTGTATTCATCGTTGTCGGGGGTAATGTTCACGAGGAGCGATGATACGCAAACATTGCGGCAGCAATATGGCGCCCAAGCACCGCAGGTACTGGAACAATTGAAGCGAATGAGATTCGACCTTCTCTGGAAGGATTACATCAAGTTTGCGCTAATCGCGGGTGCCGGTATCGGTCTTGTCATCGGTTACATCAAACGAAAGATGACATTCACAACACTAACCGCAGGGCTGCTCGTTATTCTTCTCATCGATCTTCTCATGCTCGATACCAAATTCATTGAGCCAAAACCGAAGAATTCGTTGGACGATCGGTTCCAACCGGATGCTACGGTAAATTTCTTAAAAGCAGATACAAGTTTGTACAGAATTTTCCCGGTCGGGCAAGATCTTTTCCAGGATGATGCATACATGTACCATGAAATTTCATCAATCGGCGGTTATAGTCCGGCCAAATTAAAGATTTATCAGGATATTATAGAAGGGTCTCTTCCCATAGGTTCCGATCCGCAATTTCCTCTGAACATGAACATTATCAATATGCTAAACGGCAAGTACCTGATTGCACAGATGAGATTGCCTGAGGATAAATTTTCGCTTGTCAATGTTGATCAATCAAAACAATTGTTAACGTATCTCAATCCGAACTTCCTGCCTCGTGCATGGTTCATTGATGCGGCAATTATTTCGCAATCAAAAAAGGAAACATTTGCTGTTTTGAATTCTCCTGCGTGGAACCCCAAAGTCATGGCGATTCTTGAAAAACAGCCCGCAACTCAATTCGGAAAATCAGATTCAGTAAATGTAGTCGTCACACAGTATCAATCAAGTTACATTGCCATAAATACTTTTTGTTCGAACACGTCCCTGCTTGTTCTCGGTGAAAGTTATTATCCTGCCGGATGGAAAGCATTTATTGACAGTGCAGAGACAGAGATCTATAAAACCAACTACATCATACGATCTATCATAATACCTTCTGGAAATCATACAGTTGAGTTTCGTTTTGATCCACCGTCATATAAAACCGGTATGATAATCACAAACAGCGCATGGGGAATAACATTAATTCTTATTTTCATTGGATTGATTCGGATTCCGTGGGTGAGGCAAAAACTGGGGATGAAGGAGAAAACAGAAAAACTCGCGGACGAAGTGAAAACAGAGAGTGTTTAACAAAAAGGAATATAAAAAAATAAAGGGTCGATCGTTGGATCAACCCTTTTTATTTTCACCGAGATAAAGTATTTTACGTCTCTTCCATCCTAGTCCGATATGCCCGTCGGACTGCTTTGATTTTTTCCAATCGTTTCTTTACGGAAGGTTTGGTGAAATACGAGCGCTTCTTAACTTCCTTTAGGATGCCGGATCGCTCGTACTTTTTCTTAAATCTTCGTATGGCACGGTCGATATTCTCATTTTCTTGAATCATGATACCAACCATACACTTCACCTCCTTCCAAACGTTGTCTCAATATGTCATTCCACTGTTGTTAATTCTAAGGTTGTTTCTTCTTTTAAGTTTTCGATCAATCGGCGCTGCCCAAGTTTTGAAAATGCAACGACAATTGCCTGTCCGCCGTCCGATGTTTTCATTTTGCTTAATACTTTACCAACATCGTTCAACTCGTTGTGAAAAATTTGCTCACCTATTTTAAAGCACTGGCACGGTTTGTATAGTGTCGCGGTGGATGGATCAAGCTTACCGTTTGTCGATAACTGACTGTTATCCAAAAGACTCATGTGATGACATCGTGTGCAACGGTACCAAATTTTTTCTTGATGACCTTCCATCGAACCAACCAAAACCATACGTATATCTTTATTGCAGTAAGCACAAAAATGTTCAGAATATTTTGTTCGAGCCATAGGCATTCCCCTTAAAGTGAATGTTTGGTCTGTTTACAAAAAGATTTGTGTTGGGAAACGATCCCTCCCAAAAGGGTTTGGTTCATTCTGCGTGTAAATATTTTAACCGATATTGCTCTGGACCAAGTAAAATTCATTGATTAAATATATGAAATTCTATTGTCTGAGTCAATGGTGAAGATTATTATCGTCTTTCTGTTTGAAATATGGACGAAAAATTGTATATTTTAAAGGACTTTAAACGAAAATAATTAATCCCAGGGGGCCCTTAGCTCAGTTGGTTAGAGCAGCAGACTCATAATCTGCGGGTCGTAGGTTCGAGTCCTACAGGGCCCACGAAAAACCACAAAAATCAGCATGATATTTGTGGTTTTTTATTTTTGATACAACTAAATAAAAGATAAATTCTTCACTATTGCTGTGGGGGTTGTTCTTTTAGTGCCTGATAGATATGATTCCGTAATTTTTTTATCCGCTGATCGTTTGAATTTGATGTAAGATAAATATCATAATACTGCAAAGCTCTTCTGTAATCCTTTATTACCAGACAAAGATCCCCAGCATATCGAAATAGTAGTGGCTCTCTCATCCCAAGATTTATCGCCGTTGTAAAGTGTTGATCGGCAAGCTTATAATCTTTTTTACTCATATATAATATTCCAAGGTTTGCATGTCCTTTTTGCATCATCGGATTCATTTTGATTGACTTTTCATTAAACTCAATCGCAGCGGCTGTGTCTCCTCGGTTTGCATATTCAACTCCGAGGTTTGAATAAATTCCAGGGTCCATACTATTGACCACGACTGCGCGTTTTAACATGTAAAAATACTTATCCCGTTCACCTAACTTCCTAAACACATCTGCAATGTTACCGATAATGCGGGGATTTCCCGAATCGATTTTCATATAGTACTCGTAATAACCACGAGCGTCGCTGTACTGTCCTGTGTCGAAAAAGAAATTTGCCAGCGATTCGTTATAAGACATCTGTGCTGCCTTGGAAAGAAGTTTCGGACTGTTAAGAGTTTTCATCCTTGTCAGATGACGCTCGGCGGATGCATTTATCCCAATCCATGGAGCGGAGTGTAGAAGAATAATCAGAGCAATTATGAAGATTATGTTCCGCCGTTTCTGAAATTCTATCGGTTGACTAAGTAAGTAAATTGGGAGGATCATAAGCGGAGTAAAGAAGCTTGCAAATAAATCCCAATCGCGTGCAAGTCCCAATGCGCTGTTAATTACCCATGTGAAAAATAATCCACACACAGCAGAAAGGAGAAGGAAAAGTAGTACCGGATTTTTCCATCGACGCTCACGCGGCAAAATGGGAATAAGTATCACTGAAAGAATGATACCAAATGGAGCTATAAGCATGTTAGCGTTAAACCAATCGAGCAAGTGCAAAAGGGAAAACATTGGATAAGGATAAACGCCGCGTCCTGCCGAAAAGGGTTTTAAAAAATCAACTGTTCCCGATCTAAGATGCCGGGTCATATCGATCAGGTTGAAACCAACAAAGTACATCACAACTGCTCCAAGAATTCCAATCCCTGCAAGGAAGATGATAGCATGGAGTTTATTCTTCTTCCATTTAAAAAAAATAAGCAATATCAAACTTGGAAGAAAAACAAGATCACCAAGATGTAACAGAACCATCAAAATAAAATTTACAATTGGAACAGCAACGGAGATACGTTTTTCCAGCGCGAACCAACCTGTAACAATGTATACCATTGTCATCACATATTGCAGTACATAATTCTCAACGTATCCAAAGAAAAATTGACTGCCCGCAGAAAAGATAAGCATACATCCTAACAGAACTTTTTCTGTCAATGGCTGTTGCGTGGCGCGCATACTCCAAAAGACCAGCGCGAGGAATCCTATCACTGCAATAATATCAATCGTGTAATAAACCGTGT
>Ga0315286_10000137_pt1 | contig 52529 bp, 48 predicted proteins | sample YL17G10_0_MG_FD_205038 | JGI IMG/M metagenome (GOLD analysis project Ga0315286, IMG submission 205038) | Sediment microbial communities from Yellowstone Lake, YNP, Wyoming, USA - YL17G10_0 | ecosystem: Environmental > Aquatic > Freshwater > Lake > Sediment | place: USA: Wyoming | collected...
GCTAATAAGATGGTCAATAAGATGTTGTATCTTCTGTTCGATCGGTGTATCGATGTCTTGGTATGTTGAACTCACCCACGGTGAATCACAACAACCACAAGAAGAAATATACAGTTTGTGTTTTACGCAAATTGCTTTGTAGTCTGCTAGAAACATATCAAGTTGTTCACGTGTCATATTTGTCCCAGTCTAATTAACATTGCTGCCGTGTTGATCTCTGCATCCGCACAAATCCCGTGCTTATATAGGTGCTCAGCAATAATTGTGATACCTTCTTCCCACTTGTCTGTCTTGGCAAATTTTGTTGAACGGTGTAGATTCTCATAAAGAAATCTGTATACATCCTCCCATTCGCCATTTGTTACGGTTCCACAGATAACCTTTCGTGCCTCAATCCATCCGTCAACCTCGATTAAATCGAGTAGTTGTAGTTTGTAATCACCTGTCTCTGCAGATGTCGATGTTGGAGAATGTAAAATACCATTAATTGTTCCAAGCTGGATCGAATTTATGATCTTTCGAATGTCTGGATAACCAACAGCAATATATTTGTCAACATCATCGAGGTTGAATTGAACTTTTTCCGCAAGTAGGATTCTTGCAACAAGTTCAGCTATCTCGTCTGTATTGAATGCTTTGAATCTTAATTCCTGACATCTTCCAATAATTGGAGGAATGATCTTGTTAACATAGTTGCACGTGAGGACGAATCGTGCTGTATCGACGTATTCTTCCATTAACATACGAAGAATTGCCTGGCCATTTGGCGTAATGTAGTCGGCTTCTTCTAGAACAACTACCTTAAAATCACCAAGTGCAAAGGTTGTAACGAATCCTTTAATCTTGTCTCGAATTGTATCAACATTATTCTCATCAGATGCGTTGATTTGCATATGGTCAATAAGGTTAACACCAAGTTCTTTAAGAAGGATTCTGACGAGTGTTGTTTTCCCCGATCCAGGTACACCCGAGAGTAATAAGTGTGGGATACTTTTTTGATCGATCATCTTCTGTATGATCTTGCGATGTTGCTCTGATTGGAATAGGTAACTTGATAAGTCTTTTGGTCGATATTTCTCGACCCATAGTTTTTCTAAACCTACTGATGAAATTTCTGTACTTTGTTTGAAATTTTGTGGTGTTATTGTCATATTATTGTTCTAGATAAGATTATATCAAATAATCTTACAGGAAAATAAAAGGAAAATCAAGAGGGTTATGGAGTTAATGAAGACCTACGAATTCTTCTTACAGCCTTTGACTTTTGTTCTTCGTGGTGCTTTTTATGCTGTTCTAGATGTGCCTCAATCTGATGTTTGAGGGTGATATCTTGCGATGATAGTATTGGTTGTTTATTAAGAAGTTCAAGTTCGGCAATAAGAAGTGGTATATCAGTAGTTTCAACATTAGTAATTCTTTCTGGTTGTTCAACTGGTTGTTGCTTAACTTCAGCTAGCTCAACAATGTCGGGTTCGGGTTCATCAAATGATACTTCACCATTGTCATTGGAATTAAGTTCTAATGGCGACGGTTTCACAGAAGTACCAGTATCAATAAGTGATTTTTGGGGTTCGTTTAAAAACAAATCAGGAACTATTGTAAGTGGATTATTGACTGGTACAGATGGACCCTCTGCATATGATGCCTTTAAGACATCCAGTGAAGACTTCTCTTCCTGTCTAACCTTAATCGCGATGTTTGTTGCAATTGTTAAAGCAACAGCTAGTGGATCGAATACTATGATCAACATTAAAATTAGCCATTTTGTTGCATCATCAATTGTCATTCCTGAAGCACGAGCAATGTAAATAATTGGACCTACATGAGCTTCTACCTTGATAACATCTGAACTTAGTTTCTGAATCTCGGTCGTAATTTGTGGTAGTCTTGCATTAATTTGTTTTGTTTCACTTGCAAACGATTGAATCAATTTTTGACGACCACGAACATACTCGGGAGGAAGTTGTGCTATTTGAGCATCAATTTCTTTCTTTCTCTGTTGCAATGTCGCTTGTTCTTCTCGAAGTAACTGAATTTGAGTAGTTGTATCTTTATAGTTAATAGTATCTTGTTGGTAGCCAGCACTGAGATATCCAAAATGTCCAATTGCGGTAATTACCATCAACAATATAACTGCCGTTACTAAGTATGCTTTTAAACTGTAAAAGATTTTATTCCAGAACTTATACAAAAAAGAGGCTGTAATTAATTTTCCACACTCGAGTACTATTCCCATTATCACGATGGACCAAAATATACCACCAAAAGTGTGCGCCAATCCCCATACACTAAAAAAAGCCGAAATGGTTGCAAGCGAAAGGGTCACTGCAACTAACATAGAAATAAATATCATTGTATTCCTTGCTGGTTATGATAAATAATCAAAAATACCCTGTCCTATATATGAACAAACTAAAGTCATTAACACAACTTATAAGCGAATGTAAAAACGTTCACGGTGATAAGTATGATTATTCACGTGTCGTATATAAAGGTACACACGTGAAAGTCACAATCGTTTGTTATGTTCACGGTGAGTTTAAACAAGCACCAGTCTCTCATATAAGCTTACGACAAGGCTGTCCACAGTGTTATGGGAATAAAAAGAAGACAACTGTCGACTTTATACGAGATGCTATTGAGGTACACAGAACAAAATACTCTTATGACTTTGTAGACTATAAAAATAGTGACACAAAAGTCACAATTGTTTGCCCATTGCATGGAAAATTTGATCAGACTCCTAAAAATCATATTATTCGAAAATCGGGCTGTCCGTGGTGCGTTAATCGTGCCAGATTATCAACAGAACAGTTTGTTGTGAGAGCACAAACGATACATAGTTACGATTTTGATTACAGTCAAGTTGTTTACCAAAATATGACAACACCCGTGGTAATAATTTGTCCATTTCATGGTCCATGGAAAACTTTACCAACAATTCATCTACATAGTAATACTGGATGTCCAATATGTTCAACTTCAAAGGGGGAAAAACGAATTCGGGCGTTTCTTGAAAGTAACAATATTAAGTTTATTCCTCAATATAGTCCAAAGGATTTGACAAACATTACAAAAAAGGCACACTATAGATATGACTTTTATTTGCCTGATCATAATATCTTAGTGGAATTCGACGGTCTTCAGCATCAGAAATTTGTTCAGAGATGGCATAAGACAGAAGAAGGTTTTGTAAGATCAAAACAAAGAGACACCATTAAAACACAATATGCTGCTAGTAAAAATATCCAGCTTATTAGGATACCATACAAGAACATGGATATGATTGATCAGATATTGACAGAAGAATTATTGTAGACTATCTCCGTCGATTGCTACAATATCTTGGTACGTTGTCCGCCAAATCTTAATATCGTCATATGACATTCCAGGAGTCCATCGTAGTGGTGCAATTAAAACATCAACGCCTGGTTTAATGCGGTCATCTGTGATACGAGACCCAAAAGCGATAACCTTACCCCATCGACAGTGAGTTGCTGATCTTTGAAAATCCGGGATCAATAAAATCCCACTTTCTCTTCTTTCTGTAAATTTCCCACCAACGATACCATCGTAGAATGCGAACAGAATATTATCACCGACTGGTGCCAACATATAAAATTCCCTTTTACTTTGTTTCTTGTGATAACTTTGGATCAACTTCAATCGGTGCTACAGCTACGACAGTTGTGTCTTTTGTACGCTTTTTGCGTCTCTGTCGACGTGCTGTTAGATCCTCACTTTTTTGCAAGATGAGTTCTTGAGCTCCAGATATAGTAGCTCCTTCAAGTTGTGCTTTAATTCTCAAGAGGTCGAAGTCTACTTCAATGCCTCTTGCACTACGAACGATACGACGTGCCATAATTACACTCCTAGGTCGTAATTATTTATTCAGGGTTTTATGAAGTCTTCAATATCCAAATCGTGTTCAACACTATCAATATCGTGAACTTCAAGTAAGTACAACACATAGGAGGACACACTACTTCCTCGACCCACACCCCAAACAATATTATGTGTCTTGAAGGTATCTATAATATACACCATCAATCTCAAAACATTGTACAAATTGTGTTGTTTATATAACTCCAATTCTTGTGCGATCCGTAGTTCTCTTTTCTCAATTTCTGCTACTGTCAACCCATCAAAGTGAAACTCTGAATAGAACTTTGTTACAATATAATCAACGACATCGAGCGTCTTGTACTTTTCAGGTATGTTCCACGAGAAGTCTAGATCGTTACAATGTGGTTTTACAGTAATTCGTTTATCAACCCCAACAAGTTTATTGTACTTATCAAGTTCAGTATTGATAGAACTAACAAATACATTGTCTAAATTTCGTTTACGTTTGACAAGGTCAAGTAACACAGATGGGTCAACTGTTGTTGACCCATCAAACCAGAGTTTTCTATCTGTTAGAGATGTGTACATCATAAAAACTGTCTTGGTTGATAATTGGCTCCAGATAAGTCTGATGGGGTAGTCTCATTCCCGAGTCCACCAAGTGATGGTGGTGCATCAACACGAGCAGTAGGACCACCTGTTGGCATTGTAGTTGACATCTTTGGAAGATTCGTCGGTCGAAGATGTTCTGGAAGGTTCGCAAATGCTGATGGTGGTGGCATTAGAGGAGCATCTGCTCGATCGAGTGGTATCTCACCAGAAATAAATCCTGGTGGTACTGCTGATGGGGAAGCTGACACACTCGATCGACGATTTGCAATGTCAGCTTGTTGCTTTACAGTTTGTAATTGTTCGTTTACTCGTTGTTGAACGAGTTGATCAATAGATGTGCCTAACCCCTCAACACTATCAATCTTCGCACGAATTTTAATCCATTGATCTCGACTTGGAGACCAATCATCTGGTTGCATATCTTCAATACCAGATAACCAAGCTCTAAATTCAATCATTGTTATCTTATTGTTCATAATTTCATCCTATTTCATCCTATTTCAAACTTTTGTTTCCTGTTATTTATCAACGAAAAACTCACATGAACCCATCCACTCATTGGATCATTTGGTCGGAAATACTCAAGAATCAGTTGATCATATGCAGGTATGTTTTTCTCAACCCAATCTGCAAGTACAGGATTTGGAACTCCAGGGATTTGAACGTCAACAGCTTCACCTTTTGGATGGCTCTTGAGAGCAAAATACTGTTTCCATGATTCAGCATTTGCTTTGATTCCCTTTCGGGCGCACCATGTTTTCCAAGCAGCATCGTTGATTGCTTTTTCGAGTTTCTCACCACGATACCATGATGTTGGTGCAAATGGTATTCCGAAATGTTCACGAATTGGATCGAGAACGTTAACAGCAACGGCTTGAGCTGCTACGAGAGTTGGTTGTGTTGGTGTATTATCAATCATTAGACGAGTTGCAGTATCAGACTTTGCAATCTCATACATCTTGAAGTATCTGCTTATTGGTTTTGTTGGATCATATATTAACATGTTTATCTCCAGGTTGGATTAGTTCTTGCATCATAATAGGTCTCCGACGATTTTGTCTTTCAAATACTTATTATAGACATCCGTTGGTGAAACGTTTATCCAAAGGTGTTCAGCAACAGGATGGCATAACATTTGGTGTTTGTTTAATGAAGGACCAATATTACGATTGAGTTGCGTATAGTCGACGGCAATTACACTTGCTCCGAGTGGTTTATTAACATAAGGACCACCGATAAGTGCTGTAAATTGACGACCTGGTAGGTCTCTAATTTTTACTGTATCAAGTTGCATTGTCTCCTGATCATAGACAAGCAAGTACCAAATTGTTGGAAGGATTATATCAAATCCTTCAATTCTTATTGTTAGTGCTGGACATGTAATCTCTTCCAAAATTGGAATTGGAGCAAGACAGTAGTCCATTAGAGAAAGATTCAGTATCCACATATGTCTTGTCACAAGAGGAGTGTACATTGACTCTATTATTATAGGTTTTGTGGCATCGTCAAATATCATCATTTTTGGTCACCAAATCCTGAAAAGAATTCTCGTTCAAGCCCTGTTGTTTCTTTTGAGTAGTAATCAACGGTATACTTCTTGAACGGATAGTTTGCTTCTTGGTAATACTTTATTCTTTTCTGCAGATGCTGCTTACTATACTTGAGATCACTACAAATGTCAATGACATCCACGTGATTTTTATCTTTACTCTTTCGAAGTCCACGTCCAATTGCTTGAATCGTTCGAATAAAAGACTTTCCCATATCAACGAGAACAAGATTAAAAATTCGATCAATGTTAATTCCGACGCCAGCAATCTGCACTGTTGCTATGACAACAAGATTGTTATTGTGTTCAAAAAGATCGAATACCTCTTGTCTTGTTTCACGATCCGTTTTTCCTGAGATGAATCTCGACTCAGGAATTATCTTATGTAACTTGCGCCCAAAAGGAACCGATGTTACAAGACACAAAACATTTCCTTTATGTCTTTGGCTCTTCTCCACCAAAAAGTCAGCAATCCAACTTCGTCGGTCATCATTGAGTTCGAGGAACTGCTTCTCAAGTTCATATGTTGTGATCTTTGTGTCGAGATCATAATCATCTACAACGATTTGATCATTAAGTTGCATTGTATGAACATTTAATGTTGCTAACCATCCTTCTGTGATTAGGTCATCTGCAGTAACAGAGAACAATACGTCACCGAGAGCAACCTTAACTGCAAGTTTGTCAGCAGGTGCTTTCGGAAGAGTTCCTGTTAGACCAATACGGTATGGAATGTGGGCGCCATGGTTGTTAAGAAGTTCAGTAAGGACGCTACTTTTTACTTTATGACACTCGTCCACTACTACTACTTGAAACTCTTTTAGTACATGTGGGATATTTTTCAATGACTGCCATGTTGTCACCACATGTGTGTGTTTATAGTCCTTAATACTTGCTGATATTTCGCTAACGTCAAGATTGAAGAACTTGAATTCAGAAACAGTTCTATCAATTAGTGAAAGATTTGGTACAATCGTAATTGTCTTTAGACCCTGTTTTGCGTAGACATCAACAATACATGCATTTACAGATGTTTTTCCAGCTCCAGTTCCAGCAATAATAATTCCTTTACCTTCAGTAAGGGCATGGTTAATTGCATCAACTTGATACCATCGCAATTGATATGGTTCGTTAGTTTTTGGATCTATGAACTCAGAAAAATAGTCACAATCAATTGGATCAATCTCAAGTCCCTTATGAACACGACGATCGTCAAGTTCTATTTCGTAACCAAATGCAATAACCTTTGGAACGATTTCAGGGAGTAGGTATTGATATGTCTTTCCAGTTTTCTGAAAAAACCGAATATTGCCGTCCCATTTCTTCAACTTGTATGAAGGAGCGAAAAAGTAGTTTTCCGCACGAACCCCGTACTCCTTATAGAAGTATTCGATTTGATCTGGATGTAGACCAGTTATAAAGCAATTGACCTCATCAGTTAGGACTATTTTAGATTTCTTGGTATGTGTTTTCTCTACAATCATGTTATCATGTAGTCACTTGCCTCAGCGATCTTGAGTCGTGTTACGTTGTTTAACGCATACCCTCTCGTCTCAAACGCTTTGACAATCTCGTCATATTGATCATATCGTTCTTTGACAGCAAGAAACAGTGAAAGTTGTTTAACATATCTGTTGTCACTCTTTGTATACTGTGTTTTATCACGCCAGTCTAGATCGACGTTAAATCCTTCTGTGTACTCTCTCCACACTGATCCATGTGCTGAATCAAGTTGACCTTCCATAAACTTTACAATCGCTGCAAGTTCTGCACGTTTCCGTGCATATTCATAGTAGTATGATGCTTGCTCAATATTAGCACGCTCAATCGTTTTACCTTTGATTCTTATACGCGATTCAACTTCAACCTCATCAATGTTATAAAGTACTAGAACATCAGGAAGGTTTGTTAAACTTTCACGTAAAGCTTCAATTGATTCAAGTGCTTGACTCAATGTAATACCCTTTTTGCTGTAGTAAGTGTTATTGGCACATCCTCACTTTCATTCGTAACAGGGTGTTCGATAAGATGATTCTCTTGTAGTGCACGACGTACCTGTTGTGTAATTAATTCCTTCGCAAGTTGTTCCTCTTCGTCAACTCGTTTTTTAAACTCTTCGTTTGCATTATGAAGGAACACTAGAACATCCTGTCTTGATTGTTTGGCAATTATGTCCATTGGTATCCCAACAGTTACCACCCTAAATAGGTTTTCTTTTGGATCGACAACAATTCGACCTACAACTACAAGAACGTCTTTATCATTAAGGTGTACTGATACCCAATCGAATTGTTCTGGTGATTCTTTAAAAAATTCAACGATAGCATCGTACATAAATTGCAGCTGAAGGTTGATTTTTAATGTTATCGTTTTATGAATACCATCTCTTCTTTCAAACATTTCCTTAAGGTTGTCTTCGAAAAATTTAGGTGTATCAAGTTCAGGATTCATTGTTACTCCATATTAGGTCTTGTATGTCCATTAGCAAGTGAGCTACAAACTTAAGATCCACTGACCGTTGCAATTTTGTTTCTGTATATGCTTGTTTGATTTTTGCATCCATTTCTTCAGAGTACTCAATCAGTTCTTCATATGACCACTTTCCGTTGCGAATATCGAGAAGTTCTTTTGCATCATGTCTTCGAACAAACATTTGATGCTGAGTGAGTCCTTCATATCCCATTCTCATTAGACGAACAAGATGCATAGCGTGTTTTGTATCATACCCAAATCGTTCTTCGAGTTCTGAACGTGCCTGATTACGATTTTCTTTCCATATCCAATAGTTCTTCCAGTTTTCATGAGCTTCTTTGAACAATTGCAGATTAACTTTAGCAACCATTAGTGGGGTTTGTTCTGATTCCCAATGTGCAAAAAATTCATTTGTTAAAGGAGTTGGATTTCCACGTTTATCTAACCATGTTTCACCCTTCCATGGATATACCACATAGTGATTATCGCCAATATCTCTTGCAACAGTGTTTTCCGTTGGTACAATCTTATTGAATTCCTTTTTGTCAGTCATATTGAAGACGACAGATGTAAAATCTTTTTGTTGTGGTTCTTCAATAGGTTGAGGATTCATTATCCACTTATTATGTCCCTTGATCCTTTTCAGTTGTGAAACGGCATAGCCGGAAAATGTATATGCTAGTTTAGATGAAAGTAGTCTATCGCGACTGTTTCTTAACATTTCATATGCTGGAGTTCTTATAGTGATGTCACTATCATTGACCCATAATGTTTCAATAATATTTGGATTTTGGTCTATAATAAGTTTGAGAAAGTTTGACACCTCATAGTATTTCGTGTCCTCCCCCTCACCTTCCACTTCACGAACCGGAAAGAATGGTGTTCTAATATTAATTGGTTGAGCAACAAATACTCCACGTATGTCTAGGTCTGAAGTAGGTAGAGCTGTACCATAAGCATGGCTACCAGCTCTATGTTCAACAATTATGTTTTGTATATTGTACGTCATGGTCCTAGTGAATAGTATTCATAGTGCTTATTCATTGTTTTCTCTGCAGCCTTAGCTGCAGATTCAAGATCGATATATGTTGAATCCGTGAAATAGTCTGATTTTAGGTTGTATTGTAGGTCACCATACGGACGGATTGTTGTTAATCCTTCACTGTCCGTTATTAGTTTAAGTAGCACTTTGCCATTTGAATCCACAGCGTGCATGGAGCTACCTCTATACACCCACTTCCAACGTTCGTTTTGTTTCCCACATTCCAAATCAAGTACCATTATACCACCTCCACTTCTGCTGCATCGGCTCGTCTTCCCTTCAACTCACCAGGAATGTTTTGTTGTGGATCAATTTCTTTATCATCAACAGGAACACTAATAAATTTCTTAGATAGTGCTTCAGCCTTGAGAAGTAGGTCATCAACATACTTAGGGAGGTCCCTTTCGTAGAACGTATCGGAAGAACCTGGTAGTGCAAGACGAGAACCTCGTTTCTCAATCACACCAAGACTAATGAATGCATCTTTGAGACCAGATAATGGATCAATGCCTTTATCATATGGAATTTCAATCTCAACTGTCTGATATGGTTTTGTGAATCGTGTCTTGAATCCTTCAGCAATCATTCTGATACCAGAAACGTCCTTATTTTCGTCCTTAAGTTTTAGTTTCTTCAAAAGAACGATTTGTGACAATGCGTATCTAATTGCCTGATTGACGACCCATACACCTTCGCCTTGTAGGATTTGTGCTTGTGTTGCTGCATATACTTGACCAGTGATAACCATCGAAACGTTTAGACCCTTGATATTCTGTACAAACTGACGTAGCATCATCTTTGCCTGTTTTGCACGAAGCCCTTGATCGGCTGACATATCGCCTTTTTGGAAATGCTCAAGTTCAGATTCTGTTGATAACATATCTAAGCTGTCAAGAGCGATTAAAACTCTTGGAGCTTTCAGATCTGTACCATACTCGTCTCTGTATCCTTTAAGGAATGTTGAGACAGCCTTAATGGCGTTTGGAATTGTTGTTACAGACTTGTAGATATAATCTTTATCAACTTTAACCCCAACGTTGCCCATGTAGTCATTATCAAGTGCGTTTTCCGAATCAAGTACGAACGCCCAGTCACTTTGTTGTTGTACCATCTTGACAATGTTACCAGTTAGATAACTCTTACCTGTTCCCGATGGTCCAACAAGTCCTGTAATACGTCCTTGTGGAATTGCTTTGTAGAAACTTCCAGAAACAATTCTGTTGAGACAGTAGTTTCCTGAATTATACCAATAACGAGGAGGTTCTGACGAATCTCCAATACCGGTTTCATCTTTTAGTTCCTTTTCAAACTGTTTTAGAAATTGCATAACATTCTCCTAGACGAGGGATGTGCCTTCAAATAAAAACACATCCCTCTATTGGTTACTTACCAGCTGTGGCGCGCTCACTTGCACGTTTACGAATTTGTGCGAGAATGTTAACAGACTCGTCATCTTCACCTTTTGCTGTTTCAGTTGCTGCTTGCTTAGGAGTTGTTACAACAGTTGTCGAATGATCGCTATCATCGCTGCCACCTGCTGTTGGTGCAACATAAGGCGTTCCCTTAAGTGCTGCCTCCAACATTTGCTCAACCTTTTCACGACCAGGATGCTTTGGTAGAAGTGTTGATAGATCAACAAGACCACTTCCTACATGCTCAACCGTTACTGGATCAAGAGCAGATGAGTTCTTAGCGAACTTACTACGATCATATGCTGCATACCCACCCTTCTCTGTCTTTTTGATAATGAAGTTTGTTCCAGCAGTGTAGGAAAATGGTAGATCATCAAGATCGCCTTCTTCGAAAGCGTCCTTAATTACATCATACAGCTGGTTACCGATTGCAACAAACCTTGTTTTTCCTTCGTGGCTCTCACCTGTATCTGCATTTGCAGGAAGTGGATCCTCAAGAACGAGAACGTGGCCAATATACTGCTTTTTACGGTAGTACAGTTTGCCATTTTCCTTGTCATCATTCTTGTAGAAAGCAGACGAAACTTTACAGATTGGACATTCTTCGCCATACATTTTCAGACATGGAACAGATTTACGCTCACCGTTGATTACTAATGTGTGCATTAGTTTCTCAACGAGAAACCCTAGAGGATTATCGTCGTTCTTATCTGCTAGCCAACGGACGATAGACTGCTCGCCAACTTGCATGTTATAGAATGGGTAGTAGTTGTTTTGACCGACAGTGTTTGTCTCACCAGTCTTTTTGAAAGCACTTCTCAGTGCATTGATATCGATTTTAGTTGCCATATTACGTCCTTTCTCTTTTAATTGTTGTTTTGTTGTTTGAACGCTTTAGAGGTTGCGATTTGCATTATTTTAAGTTGGGCCCTCTAACCAACTGAAGTTTTATTTTATAGCGTAACTTTATACTAAAACGCTAGTACCTTTCAACGGGTAACAATAGTATTTATGGTTACCCTAAATAGTTTCCCTTATAAATCGCTTACCATGTATTAGATACTTCAAATAGTACCCAACCATCTAACCAGGCTGCAGTTGTTGTTGATATTCTAGATGCCAACAAAGTCTTTCCGCCAACAACAAATTGTATATCATCTCCAAACAATGCATTTCCCATTCCAGCCAATATGTAAATTCCTGGCAATGTACCTCTCCAATATGCATTTGCTCCTGGTTTCTCCGCAATTTCTAAAGTTGAGAAGAACATCTTTCCATCTGGGACATGTGGGTTGGTGAATACAGTTGTATTACTTAATTTCCCACCTGAAACCTTATCACTTTCGAATGGAACTAGTCGTATCGCTTGAGAAGTTCCTGTTTGATCTTGTTGTCTGGCAATGAATATCGCACCTGCCGCTGCGGGTGTCACAGTAGGAATTGTCGATTCAATTGCGGTCTGTAAATAAGAACCAACATATGTTGCTCCTAGACTTCCCAGTATAATCGTGTTAAACGCATCTCCAGATTTCTTGGAAGGTACATCACCAAATCCAGATACGACGAATCCTGTACCACTTGTGGTATTTGTTTGTGCTCGAACCCAAAGCCACATAAATGTATCTGTTACTACCATTCTCCAGGCACCGCCAGTACCAGCAACAGTCATATTCTTATGCCACAATATATAGCCAGCACTTCCTTGTCCTTGTGCGGCAGACGGAAATGGATTTGTTCCAACATCGACGGTTGTCATTGATTCATACGCAGTAACTCGTGCTGATCCACCCACTGGTGCATCTAATCCAGAATCATCAACTCGTAGATAGAACTGATTACCAGATGGTGGACGATAAACTGCTTTGTTTGCACCACTATATGGTTTAGTCCAGCCAGATCCAGTGACCAAAGCGAAATCAAGAACGCTAATTAATGTTCCTGCGCTTCCTCCAAGTTGAGGAGCACCTCCATCGGCAAATGTGTATACTGCTACGCTCATATTGGCAACGCTTTATTGTAAGTGGTTGAGTTCAATGTAAGTACAACTGTTGGACCTGATTGATAGACCCAATAAGATGGTGGCAATGGAAGTTTCAAAGTGTAATAGAAATTACCTGGTGGTTTCAATGTTGCTATTGCGCCAAGTGCTGACATTATTTCTCCTTAATCCCCAAACATTAAAAAGTAACTACTTTGTTGTGCGTTGAGTATTCCATCTATGTTATATTCGACAGCAAACCCCTGCTCGAGACCAAAAGCAGATCGTGTATCCAAATATATGTATTTCTTTCCTGCTTGCGTGCCACCTGTGTAATCAAATTGAAATTTGGTTCCATGTGCAAGTGGAGTAAAGTTTAGTGCTGCTAGTGATCCTGGTAAGTAACCCCTTAATATCCTAGTCGGCGTTGGTTGCACTAACCAGAATGGAGTGAAAGTAATTCCACCAGTTATTCTATCTGGCGTTGAAGGACCAACAAATGTACTATCTCCACCACTTATGCCGGCACTAGCAATCAGGTATGCATAATGTTTGCTTACTGTTTGAGAAGTCCCACCAGCATATGGTTGTGACATCCAATGTCCAGAAGACACTGTGGCATTATTAACCGTATCGTTAGCGGCTGTGATATTTGAACCACCACTTGTCAATGATACTTGGTTTGCAATTATTGCCGTATTACCAAGTCCACCACCTAAACTGACTATATCTCCAAAGAAGAAAGCAGTGCCCGATTGACTTGTATTCGTTGGTAATGTTAATTGGTTCCAGAAATAGAAATATGTACTTGAACCAATAACAATCCACTGTCTTGCAGTTGCCGCCGTTGCTCCATCAGTCTTATTAGCAAATGCACCTGCTGCAATCTGTGCGACACTCGGAAACGGATTTGTTCCAGTGTTGACATCAGACATTGTATCAAATCCTTTAATTCTAGCCAAAGTCGTTGCACTATCATCAATCCTTAGATATCTTGTGCTACCAGATGGCATCTGATATGCAGCCAAATCAGCCCCAGAGAATGCCTTAGTCCAGCCAAGTGATGTTCTTGATCCATACCCATTAACTAGGCACGCATCAAGTACGCCAATCATAGCACTGGCTGTTCCATTGAGAACTGGTGCTCCAGTGTCGGTTGAACTATAAAGTTGTATTGACATTTACCATGTATCCATGTTACTTCGTTACCAGGTGCTCGAAGTTTCTAATGCAACTAATGATGTATTGTTTAGATTGAAGAATTCAAATGATTTACCAGCAAGGTCACCAGTTCCAGTGAATGTATCACCCTTGGCGAAATTCACAAATGCAGACGATTCTGTCGACCACGCTCCTGGCAATGTCCCTCTAATTGACGAATATCTAGATCCATCAGAAACATTATACTGGTCTAACAGGAAGATTGGACTCAGGAACAAATGTGATGTTGCTGGATCTGGATATGATAATCCAAATGTAGCCGAATTGCCGACACTAAGGGCGTTAATTCCATCAACACCACAATCTTTGGCTCGTGATGGTGACATTGGGTTGTAGTCAAAGAAAGATGATGATGGGATACTGATTGCTGAATCAGGAAATTGAGTTGTATTGGTTACATTATTAAATTCAGGGTTGATTAGAAATGCACCTGATGTAGCAACTGTTCCAATTAAGATACAATTGTTCGTATCTCCTAGTTTGTCCGATTCGAAATCTCCAAAGTAATGTACCATAGTCAAAGTAGTAGCACTTCCCCACGCAACGTACATATAGAATGCTTTATCTGTTGCTATAATAGTCCAAGGTACAAATGCGACACTCTGCGTATATGAGACAGTAACCCCGACTCCAGGTGCAGCAGTTGGTAATGATACAGTTGCGGTAAATGGATCAATAAATGAAAGAACAGTACCAGTTGGAGCACAGAATGGACAAGTTAATGTCGTTCCTGCCATTAGCACACCTTCAATCCGTGTCGTGCTCACTATAGTTGTGCTCGCAGCCCCATAAGATGCTGTAAATGATCCTGATTGAGAGAAAGTACCAGTAACTGCAGTTGCTGCTTTCCTAAAGTATATGCTCGTATTGTTCCCAATAAGTCCAGGTGAGAACTGATTATTATTAACTGGTACATAATTCTTCACATTCGGGAATGGATTAGTACCACTTGTATAACTTGACATTGATTTGTAACCAGTAACTATAGCAGCGTTTCCAGTTGAATTATTCCCAGATGTGGGTGGAGGAAGAGAATGAAATTCATCATCTACCTTTAGATAATATTGGTTACCTCCTCCTTGACGATACACGGCTCCTACGAAGCCATATGGTACATTACCATCGGCTTTGAAAAACGGCCTTGTCCAACCTGAACTTAATAGGCAGTAATCAAGAACTTCAATTAAACTACCTGGTTGGCTAGATAATTTAGGTGCTCCGCCGTCCGTTGATCTATAAACTGTAGTTGTCATATATTACCATGTATTAGATGTTTCGAAAAGAATCCATTTCTTTGTTAGAGCACCTTGACCAACTGGCCTAGCTTCAAATGTCTTCCCAGGCAAATTGGTTATTCCTGTAATTGTTTGTCCTGCAGTTAAGAAAGTATTTCCATTATGGCAAGGAACTACCATTCCTGGTAATGTCCCTCTGCTGTATCCGTGACTAACCGTATTGTCTGTTCTAGCAAACTTTGGTGCTTCACTAATATTGATCTTTGTTACATACAATTTGTCATCTGGCGTGTTTGAATACACTAATCCACCATCGCCATAATTGGTGCTACTTAAAAAATATGATTCCGCAATTAATCCATTTGGACAAGGTCCAGGTAATTGTAACAAGTTTCTTAAACTATATGCAACTGTAGTTCCTACATATGAAGTGCTTAAAGTCAAATTAGTAGAGTCTGGCGTGCTTGTTGTAGGTTGTCCAGTTATAATTGTATTATACCTGTCATTTGGCATTGACGAAACAAAGTCACCAAAGAATTGATTGTGAAATGTAACTCCTCCAGAATCAATTGTTCGTATATAAAGCCAGAAAAAACTTGCAGTAGCTATTACAATCCATGGCCTAGCGGTTCCAGGAGTTGTGTTACTCTTTAACCAAAACAGATATGGATTTCCACTGGCACCAAGCGGGAAATTGGGGAATGGTTCAACTAAAGTGTTTATATCTATAAATCTTAAACAACCAGTCACTCTTGCGTTCTGACCGGCAGTTGCATCAGCTCCAGAATCATCTACTTTTAGAAATCTTTGGTTTGTATATGCACCTTGCCTATAAATTCGTTTGTTAGTAGCTGTGGCTGCAATTGACCATCCAGCAGCAGGCAGTGCACCGAATCCGTTGACTAGGCACGCATCTAATACGGCGACTAAAGAACCAGCTGAGCCATTTAAGGTTGGAGCTGAGCCATCTGTTGAACGATAGACTGTTACAGTCATGGTAATGCACTCATATTAAACAAATCCTGTTACCAGGGCGACAACGTCATATTTCCCAGCGGAGTTGAGGTATACGAAGCCGATTTTGTCTAATGCGTTCGGCGTTGAACTAGGAGCATACGCGATTATATCTGTTCCAAAGCGAGTCTCAGAAGTAAATGCTACAGATCTACCACCGGTTCCATCTTGGGTTAAATCCAGTGCACAGCGTTGTCCGTCGTAAGCGTTTGTGTTCGTAATCTGGATATTTCCCGTCAATGTAATACGAATCACGTCAGCAACAGACCAATCGAGGCTAACTGTTGGCGAATAAGGAACAACAACAATTCGTGGACGATGAGGAGAATTTACCCACTCTGCACCATCATAGGTGAGATAATCGTTGTATGCTGGAGTTGTTATTGTAACGTCAGTCAAATCGTCTAGTGATAGAACAACAGGAACACTAATTTGAACCCACTGTGCTAACATTGCAGAATAGAAATATGTTGCACCAAAATGTGGAGAATTGCTATCATTGACAAGTGCTGTTATCCCATCGTCAGGTGGGGTTGTACCTGGGATACCGTTGTCAGGATTTCGAGTCCAATTACCTCCAACGTTGACTGCTCCACCATTGTATTCAATTAGATCATCATCAACAAAGCCCATTCCGATCAATGTTGCACCAGCTGTTCCAAATGTACCAGCAATAACGTATCTGTCACCTACAACAAGTGGTCCTTGTTCAACAATGAACCAATCGCCAATATATGGTGAAGTTCCAGTAATCGTAAAGATTGCAACGTCACCATCATCAACAGCTATTGATGTACCAGTCTGTACCCACGTTTCGCCTTGAACACCTCCATACTTGATGTATGTTAGAGTGTCCCCGATGTTTCCTGCTGCTATTACTGGTTGTGTACTGCGGATATCATTTAAGTTTGGATCACGAATTGGATCTACGTATGTAATTCCTGCAGTCGCTGCAGCAACTGCAGCGTCGACATATTGTTTTGTTACTGCACCTAAAGCGGCAACGGGATCTGCATTAAGAATCAAGAATCCGGTCATTGTATCACCACCGACGTTTACATAAGTAGCGTCAACGAGTGATGTAATATCAAGTGCAACAACAGATGTTGTAGCTGATACTCTTCCTTTTGAATCTGTTGTGATCTTAACAAATGAGTTTGTTACTGGTGATCCAAAATCTGCAAGATCTATACTGGTATTTCCTAATACACCACTACCGTTAAGAACTGTGATATTATTTGGTGTACCTGTGATTGTTCTTGTAACAGCTGTTCCAGAACCAGTACGGACAATGTAACCTGTTGTTCCAAGCGTTGCAAGTGCTGTTAAATCAGGATCAAATGGTTGATATGTACTAGTTGCAAATGCAAGAGTTACTGGACTAAGAGCTGATATTGGAGGGCCGTTGAGAATCAAAGGACCTGTCATTGTACCACCAGATTTTGCTAACTTATTTGTTTCAAGTTGTTGAATCTGTAGTTGTACAGTTGTTGCTGTTAAGCTACCAAATGGTGGAACAATAATTTCAAGACCACCATGATTGTGCGGTAATGGATTACGTGCATCTGTTAGTCTTGGATCGTTATCACCAACAGCAATAGGATTACCGGAAGTAACTGGTGGTAACGAAAGTTTTACAGTACCATATAGAGAAGATGTTGCAAGAACGACTTCGCCTTCAGCTCCTTGAGGACCAGCAACACCAGGACCGCCCATACCTTGCATGAAGATAATTTGGTTCTTATTAATCGTACGTGCAATTGGTGGTGCTTTTGGACGTGTTGGTGTTGTAATATTAGGATCGGTGGCGGTTAGAGCACCACCAGTATCAACCCATAGGGTAACGTTACCACCTGACCAGTTCCATGCGGGATTTGTAACAACACCTTGCAAAATAACAGTTCCAACTTGACCAAATAGTGTTGTGTCTGTTAGCATACCAAGAATTTTGACATTTGTATCTTCGTATGCAGCTGGAATTAGTTGTGTTGGTGGATTGTTTGAAATTGTAACAACAGAGTATGCACCGATATTAACCGATGCTGTTCCAAAGATAAACGATTCTTCAAGTTTAATTGGTTGTAATTGTCCAGATCCGATAATAAATGGTGTTTCTGTTGTGTAGAATTCGCCTGTTAGTTTCTTAACTGCAGCACCAGTTTGATCGTAGAAAATTGGTCCAGAAAGAATTTCTTGGTTGAGGTTTGCTTGAGAACCAGGACCATAGTCAATTAATGATCCTAGAATAAATGGAGCAGGAGTGTGTGCTAAGTAACCACTAAATGCTGTTGGGTTTGGAATATTCTGGCTAACAGTGATTTCTGTTCTGTTTAAAGATGAGTTGAAGGTATATGCTACAATTGTATACACACCATCGTTTCCAGCAGTTTGTGTGATTGTAATTGGATCATTAACAACAAATTCGCCAGTAACATTATTAGGAACAAAAAATCGTTTATTTGGTTGACTACCACCAATAAGGGGATATGTATTTGTTATCTGTGTGTTCTGCAATCTTCCTGCAAAACACCGAACCTTCTTTAGCCATGTTGTACCGTTCCAAACATACATTTGTCTGTCAACAGTTGAAAAGAAGTGTTGATCGATAGCTGGCGAGCTTAGAAGTACTGATCCAAATCGTGGTTCAAGTGTCGTTGTTCCATAACCCTTGTGACCTGTAATAGGATGAATATCCCAATATAACCAATATGTTTCTGTTGATAGAAATGGTCCAGGAAATGCTAGAATTACAGCATTGTCTGTTTCACGAAGAAGATACTCACTGTCCCCTTGCGAAAATGTAACTAATAGGGAACCATTTTGAGTGTTTATGAAGATATCGTTACCAGATAAATTAAGAAAATCTGGCTCGTTGCTTATATTTACAGGTGTTGTAACAATACCTTGGCGAAATGAAAGTCTCATTGTTTATTCCTTATTGACAGAGTATTTATCTAACCTTTTAATTACCAAGGTAACGTACCTTGCCATCCTGTTGTAATATCATAATCAATAAGTTCTTGTACAGTTGTTAAATTGTCAATTAAGGTTTTATGATGAAACGAATTCAGGTAATTAGTTGAAATGAAACTAAAGAGAGTTGCTCCCATATTGAGAACATCCACAGCAGTCATTGGAATATCTTGATTATCAGCTGAGCGCCAAGTAAAATTAGCAGGAAAGTCAGATCCTCTTTGAAGTAAAAGAAGTGCCATCGTTGATGTCCCGGAAATGTTTGACCGAGAAACTTCATCTGATTGATATACGTTGCCACCAAATGCAAATACGTTATTATTGTAGGCATTTAGAAGTAGAAACACTGAGTTTTTATTGTAGTCCTTAAGTTCATCTACGGTCATTTCAATACCTGGATCCATATTCTCTTTCCTATGTTGTTTTAAATGAAAGAAGGAAAAGAAGACCGAAGATTTCGTCGCCTTCTTTCATGATTAAAGCGGAGCGGTTGTTATTGTAAAATGGCTAGATAACTTATTTTGTTCAATAAATTCATCTACTCCATCTTTTGGTGGAGCCATACCACTCGTTGCATAGAAAAGTTGAAAAATTCTAGCAGCATCTATACTTCTTATTCGAGCTTTAGGAGTAAATTTATACGTTGTTCGAGTTGTGGCGTCTTGAAAGACCAAGATAAGGTCAAGGTTTAACATTTTATCTCCTTAAATACCAAGTATGAAAAGTGTGTCGTTTTGTCCAACAGGATAACCACTATCCGATAGAAGTTGTTTAGCCGCAGCAATTAAATTAAGTTTTATTTGTGATTGTGGTTGATCGAAAGGTTGATTAATACCAATTGTAGTGTTAAAACTAAAATTTGCTTCCGTAGAAACCTCGGCAAAAATACCTAGTGTAGTAGGTGTAATTCCATTTGGATCGCCTTGAGCAAATACAGAAACAACATGAACAGATGCATTAGCCATAGTATGAACCTCCAAATAATCTATATATGAAAAATGAGAACAAAAATAACCTTTATGTATACCTATTTCCGAGAACTTCTGTTATACAGGAGAAGTAATCAAAGTCTAAGTTTCTTGCCGCAGTCGTTGCAGTTTGAACAATTCCACCAATGTTGACTGCAGTTGTCGGTAGGTTTGTTGCAATTGTCCCCCTTGACACATCATTGACAAAGAACTCCCAGTTTGTTGTCGTGTTCCTAACTGCACGAAGTACATACCAGTTATTTGCTGTGACCGCAACACCAGTGCTTAATGCAGTTGACGATGTGCTTGCTGAACGAGTATAACATCTCCAGTTAGCACTGGCTGCAGAACTGAATTCAAACCAGACTCCGTTGGTTCCATATGTAGCAGCAGCACCGTCAGATGCATCTTGGCAGAGTCCAACTTTGCAAATCACTGTTGTAATCGTTGGGATACGCACGATCCATGTAAATTCAGCAATTTGGTTAGCCATGGTCGATGAGGTTGTAGCCGCTGCACCCATCATATGAATTGCTGAGTTGTTACCTGAAGTCGCACCAGTAACAGCACGGTAAATTCCTGGATGGTCTGCCTCAGAAGCCTGAACGCTGTTTGTTGCAGCCGCACTTTGAGTCATCCACCACGACAATTCTCCTGGTTCCTTCGAAGTAGATGCGACTGTAATACCTGATAACATGAAGTCATCTTCAAGGTGGTGAACGAATCTTGAATTCATTGCGGCAGTTGGACGCCACTGGTTTGCAGCAAGGGTATTACCTACTGAATACAATACCTTCTCGGTGTTATCAAAGTATAGTGGAACTCTACCAGTAAATGCTACAGGTGTACCTGTAGGCTTACCTGCCCCTGCGCAGATATAAAGGAAGCCATCAGTTGCACTGGTTGCTAGAGCAGCATTACCAAGAACTGTCGATCCTAATGGGATTATGGTTAGGGCATCAAGAGCCCTTGCTTGGACACGAAGTGGGTTAGCAGTAGATGCGGCAATTGTTGAGACATCAAGTAAGTGCTGAGCAGCGACACCGTTGATTGCGGCTGTATTCTCGGTAAATTTGAATGCCGATTTAGCCGCTGTTGTTAAAGCCCAGTTCCAAGTCTGAGCATTATCTCCGTTGTTGATTGAGTTTGAACCACCAGCGGCTGTGATAGTAGATAATGTGACAGATGCGGTTGCTGCTGCCCATTTAACGCCTGCTGCTTGTGCTGAATCTGCGGTCAGGACGTGTGTATCGGTGCCAACTGCCAACCGTATAACACTTGTTCCGTTATCAACTAACAAATCGCCTTTGGTTGTCGTTGGAGACAACGCATCCATACCTGCAGTTTGTGTTACTTGTCCAGTTCCACCACCAGCTATAGCAACAGTGCCAAAAGCTAGTGCTGTGCCTGCGGAATTAACAACAAGTGCTTGATTTGCCGTGCCTTGAATATCAGCACGATCTGCGGTTGCATTACCAGTTACGCCATAGACCGAACGTGCTGAACCTTGTACAATATTAGCAGAATCTAGTCTAGAGGTTCCAACAGTAGCAGATTGTGAAAGATCAATAGAACTGAATGTTAGTGCTGTACCAGCACCATTTACAACAAGAACTTGGTTTGCTGTGCCTTGGATTGATGCAACATCAGCAGTCGCGTTACCAGTTACACCAAGAACAGACCTTGCAGAACCTTGTGCAAGAGCACTAAATGGTAGATCGCCAGTAGTGGCTGCGGCAGCAGCGAGATTTAAAGCACCAAATGTTAGTGCTGTTCCTGCTGAATTAACAACTAAGGTTTGATCTGCTGTGCCTTGGATTGATGCAACATCAGCAGTTGCATTTCCTGTAACACCAAGGACTGAACGCGCAGAGCCTTGAGTCAAATTAGCGAATGGAAGGTCACCAGTGACTCCATTTGATAGATCAATTTGCGCCCAAACGGGATTATTGCTTCCGCCCGTGTTTGACAGATAACGAGTAGCATTGGTATCTTTTGCTAGTTTTGATAGTGTATTTGCCGCAGATGCGTACAGTATATCACCTTGTGCATATGTAGATTGATTTGTACCACCATTACCTTCAGCTAATGTACCAGATACATGTGTGGTTAGCCCTATTTTGCCCCATAAAGGAGCAACACCAACACCACCTGAAATAAGAGCATTGCCCGTCGCAACACCCGCAAGTTTTGCCAGCGTAGTTGTGGTGTTTGCATACAGTATATCACCCACTGCATAAACTGTTTGTCCAGTTCCTCCGAACGTTGCACCAATTGCTGTTGCATTCCATGTCCCGCTTGTAACTGTTCCAAGTGTAGTGATTGATGCTTGTCCAACATAAGTTGCAGCAATATCAATAGTTGGATTGGCAGCAACGCCATCGCCATTTGATAACGTTATTCTATCTGTTGTTCCTGTAATTGTACGAGCAGTTGTTGTATTTGCTGCTGTTCTAACGACAACTCCGTTTGCGCCAGGATCGACTAATCCGTTTGCATAAAACGATTTCCATGCACCATTATAAACATCGAACCTATCATTGGTTGTATCGTATACAATAGGTGTTCGTCCAGTAAATGATGTTGGGACGCCAGACGGAACACCAGCAGTTGAAGTTATATACAAGAATCCATCTGTTGCACTTGTAGCAAGTGCTGCATTGCCGAGAACGAACGATCCTAGCGCAGTAAATTGCCCTTGTTGTGATGCTCCAATATTAAATGTAGTTGTGCCATTACTACCACTTCCGGTTGGTGTGCCGCTAGTAATTGTAACATTTCCACCAGATCGGTTTGTTCCAACACCGTTTGCAGCCGTAAGAGATACTGATCCTCCTGCTCCGTCTGCTGATGTGCCTCCAGATACTACCGCACTTCCTCCTGCGCCGCTGGTACTCGTCCCCCCTCTCAATGTTGCCAAGCCACCTGAACCGGAAGTAGTCGTCGCACCACCTTGTACAATAACACCACCAGCTTGACCTCCCGATGCATTTGAACTACCCGTGATTGTCACAGCACCAACAGTTCCTCCACCGGCAGGGACAGCACCAGCAGTTATTGTAACACTTCCTGCGACTCCTCCTGGCGCAGTTCCTGCACCAGCGGTTATTGTAACATTTCCACCTGTTCGACTAGTTCCAACTCCTGCTTCAGCAGCAATCGTAACTCCTCCACCACCCCCGTCAACCGGGATTCCTCCGCGAACAGCAGCAACTGCACCACCCCCAGATACTGTTCCTCCTGGACCTCCACGTAAGGTAACAGTGCCACCTGTACCCGTTGTACCACCTGTACCGCCAGTTAAATTTATTTGTCCACCAGTTCCTGACGTACCTGAGGTTCCGCCAGTTATTGATACGTTTGCACCTACTGTTGCTGCCGTTGAAGAGTTGCCACCGCGAACTGTAATTGATGAACCGGTACCAGCATCGGCACCTTGTAAAGTAACTACTCCTATATTAGTTACTGCTAAGATATCATTACCTTGGGCACGAATACGAATTGGATTTGCTGTTGAAGAAGCAATAGTGCTAATATCTACCAAGAATTGAGAACCAGCCCCATTTGTTGCGGCGGAGGATTCGCTAAACGTGAATGCAGTTTTTGCGACAGTTGTTAATGCCCAATTCCAAGTCTGATCATTATCGCCGTTGTTAATCGAATTTGAACCAGTTGCTGCAATGATATTGTTAAGTAGTAAGCCGGTTGCATTACCAGTTCCACCGTTTGCTAGAGGTAGTATTCCTGTAACATCTGTAGTTAAATCAACTTGTGAAAAGGAAATTGTAGTACCATTAGTTCTCAAAACCCTATTCGCTACAGTGCCAGAAGTCCATCCAGGAAGACCAGCATTACTTGTTACAAGAGCAGAAGTGTTTGCGGTTGTGATTGACGAAAGAGTATCTGTTGCTGTTGTGTAAAGCAGCGTATTAGTTCCACCGAAAGTAGCTACACCAGTACCGCCCCGACTTACTGCTAATTGTCCTGTCCAACCAAGAGTTAGAGATGCTGCTCTTAAAAGTGCTGTAGATGGAGTACCACCTAACGTTAACGTAACGTTTGTATCATCCACTTTTGTAAGTGCCGAACCTGTAATTTCTGTACCAGATATTGTGCTCCATGCAGGGATAGTTCCGTTGCTTCTTAGATATGTTGCAGATGTACCTATTGCCAAAGCAGAAAGTGTATTTGCAGCAGAGGCATATAAAGTATCACCAGTAATATATGATGTTAAACCAGTTCCTCCGAACGTTGCACCAATTGCTGTTGCATTCCATGTCCCACTCGTAATTGTTCCTAATGTAGTGATCGATGTCTGTCCAACATAAGTTGCAGCAATATCAACGGTTGGGTCGCCCGAAACGCCGCTTCCATTTGACAAGGTGATTCTGTTTGTAGTACCAGTAATGGTTCTAGTGGTATAGGTTGCAGTTCCTGTTCGAGTAACCAATCCAGTTGTAGATAATCCAGAAATGCCGTTAGTTTCAGCATTACCCGAAGTTTGCCATGCAACAGAGCCACTGTTGTAAAACTCTAGGGAATTGGTAGTTGTATTGTAACGAATGTCACCAGCAGCAGGTGAGCCGGGTTCTTCTGCCGTTGTACCAGCCGGTATACGCAGTGATCCAGTGCTAACAATTGTTAACACTGTTGACGCTGTTGGCGTTATGTATTCAGTACTAAAATCAAAATCCATTATACATCTACCTCCGCAGTTGAAACAATAGCGACCCAATCAATTGTAGTTGCAGCGACGCCGGTTACAGCAATATTTAGCGCTCCGTTTGTTGTATCCGCAGTAATGTTTGCATCCCATGCAGCATTGTCTTCAGCAATTACTGTTTTGCTTGAAGCAACTATTGCTGTTGATGCCGCTGTTGCCGTGCGGCGTATTACCCCAACGAATCTATATCCTGCTGCTTGTGCAGCAGCAGTATTACGAGCCACCAGCAAAATATCAAAAGTCCATGCTGATGTATTTTCCAACACTAATCGTTGTGTACCACCTGTTCCATCTAGAAACATAGTTGTTGATGTAGCATTAGTTGTTTGTGTTCTAAGAGTATAACGACCAGCTTGAGCGTCTCCATCTATTGCAAATCTTCCAGATGATTGAACAGACCCACCATAGTGTCGTGCAATAGCACGATTACCATGAGCAGAAGAATATGTTGCTGATGCAGTGTTTGAACTTCCACCAAGAACGATAGAATCTTGTCCTGAAGCTGTTTGACCCTGACCAATTGCAACTGAATTGTTACCAGCAACCGTGCTTGCTGTCGGTGTAACTGGATTTTCATTGTAAAGTTGTAAAACTGTTCCTGCAATTGCTGCCCATTTAATGCCGGAGCCTACTGTTGAGTCAGCGGTCAAAACAAAGTTATTTGTACCAACTGCTTGTCTTATGTTATTTGTACCATTATGAACAATTAAATCTCCCTTAGTCGTGAGGGGAGACAAATTGTTAAATCCTGTTGTGTTAGTGGTACCATTTGTACCACCATTAGCAATACCGAGAATAGATGTTCCAACAGCAGCAGATTGTGAAAGATCAATAGAACCAAATGTTAGAGCGGTTCCCGCACCATTAACAACAAGCACTTGGTTTGCTGTTCCTTGAATAGAAGCAACATCTGCTGTTGCATTTCCTGTAACACCAAGAACTGAACGCGCAGAACCTTGAGTCAAGTTTGCAAACGGCAATCTTCCAGAAACATCTGTTGTCAGTGCAACTTGGGAGAAGGTAATTGTGGTTCCATCTGTTCTCAAAACCCTATTCGCTACGGTGCCAGAAGTCCAACTCGGTACGCCAGTACTACTTGTTACAAGAGCAGAAGTATTCGCAGTAGCAATAGAAGAAAGGGTATCCGTTGCAGTTGTGTAGAGAAGTGTATTTGTTCCACCGAATGTAGATACACCAGTACCACCACGGCTTACTGCTAATTGTCCTGACCATCCCAATGTCAACGATGCTGCTCGCAAAAGCGCGGTTGTAGGAGTTCCACCTAAAGTCAAAGTAACGTTTGTATCATCTACCTTTGTAAGCGCGGCACCCGTAACTTCAGTACCTGGAATTGTACTCCAGGCGGGTATAGTTCCATTACTCCTGAGATACGTTGCAGATGCACCAATAGTCAGGACAGAAAGTGTGTTTATAGCAGAAGCATAGAGAGTATCGCCCGTAGCATAGGATGTTAATCCAGTACCACCTCTGGTTGTTGCTATTGTTGTCGCATCCCATGTACCAGTTGTAATCGTTCCAAGAGTAGTAATTGACGTTTGTCCAACATATGCTGCATCAATATCAATCGTTGGGTTAGCAGCAATTCCATCACCATTTGATAATGATATTCTATTTGTCGTTCCAGTTATGGTTCGAGATTCCCATGTACCAGAACCTGAATGGACTGTAAGTCCATTTCCAGTACCATTCAAATCTTGCCAAGATGTGTATTCTGCGCTAGTGAAATGATAATATTCATTAGCTGTACCACCTTGTAACCCACTAAGGTCGTTGTGATTGGAAATGCTTGCACCTTGAAAACTTAATTCAAAAGCGCTATCAACCTGAACGAAAGTTACCTGATTTCTTCTAATAATAATTCGTCCCACGAGAACAGCAAATTTTACAACATCTGGTGGTAGTGGAGGTATTAGTGCTTCTTGCGCTGTTGAAAGACTATTGGTATTTTCTAAGCCGTAAACAACATTAACAGTTCCTTCTGCCCCGACGTAAACCCAATGATTATTGTAACGATTAGCACTTAATGCAACTAAGCCCGAAGTTGGATCATTGAACTGTGTTATATCAATTTGAGTTTGTGCTGGTACGGAAACCCAGGTAGATGGTGCTGAACGATACCAATACGTAAATGTATCAACACCACTTGTGTCAAATGCTGCGAACACATATTGATCAATTCCTTCCCAAAAAGCACCAGAAGTAATTGCGATATTTCGCGTTCCGGTTTCACTAATACGTGCCCCAGAAGCATGTTGAAATGGTTGAGTCGCTTCGAATCGTTCAATAACTCCTGCTATTGAATTATCAATTTTTAATCTGGTTATGTTATTGACAGATACTTGTGTGCCACTTCTGTAAACAACTCCCAATAAGATAAATCTATTATCGTATGTTTGAGATGTCTGAGTTACTACTTGTGGTGAACCACCATTATAATCAACGTAAATGTAATTTACCATTACATCAGTTAAACTTACTGATGCGTTTGTTGCCCAATCGAAGAAATATAGTGGTGAAAGAGTGGAGTTCGCATCGTGGATTAAACCGGTGCCACCAGTAACTGCAACCGTACCATCTCCATTTGAAGTTATTACCCCACCAGAAAATGAGCCACGACTACCAAAAAGACCGATGAAATCTTGAACTGTGTCGTAGGTCGAAGGACTTAATTTTAAGACACCAATATTATCTGCTGTTAGATCAGTAAACGAAACCGTTTGAGTCCAATCTGTATCAAGAGCTCCCGTTTTAATATAAAGTTTTCCGTTTGTGCGAAGATATAATGAACCTAGTGCTGTTGAAACGCCTGTTATTGTAGGATCAGCAGTTGCAGCAACAACAGACGACAATGTTGATTCGTCAACAAATAGTGCGAGACCATTTTCGTCTATTGTAAATGCGGTGGTAATATCTGCCATGTTATGGTCCTATTGCAGCTAGGCGTTTAATTTCATAGTCGAAAGCAACTCCAGCAGTTACAGTTAGTATCAATTGTGTTCCAACAGAAGTTACACTAAACGATAACCCAGTAATTGCACCACCTCTTGTTAATAAATTTGATGATGTAAAGTCAACTCCGTTTGCATCGTCTCTAATAGCAAATATTTCTCGAGCACGAACTCTTGAAGGAATACCATTGCTGTTAATTCTTACGACCCATCTAGCCATATTTATTCCGACAGGAAGTGTATCAGAAATCGTTACAACACTCGTTCCTTTTATCTCTGCATTGTTTTGATAGACAAATGCATTTAGTTTGGCTGTTGCGAGTTCGAGATTATCATTTGTACCAATAATATTACCAACAGTAAGGGGACCTCCACCTGTCGGAGAAGCATAGTCTGGTGTTTCAACACCAACGGCATCCTTTCCAATAAAGGTCCGAATGTCGCCCTCTTCTGTAGCGCTACCACCAGTACCGGTAATATTTCTCCAGTCAGCACTTGTGTTTGTAAAATCTTGAAACTTTTGATACACAGCAGTGGTAATACTGGTGCCAGCATTAACAAGCCAAATTGAACCAACTGGAGCATTTTGTGCATCAGCTTGTAAATTGGGAGCAGAAGTGCCCGTTAGGATTTGGACAAACGATGATGGATCAATGTCAATCTCAAATCCTCGTTTTGCACGGTGGAAATCTATAGTCATTATAATACCTTAGGTTGCTGGCCACTTTTTTGTAATATCGTATTCTTCGCCATTATGAATATCTCCTTCTTTTTGAAATTACACTTTCGCCAGCAACTAAACCACTAGAAGGAGTACCATTACGTTTAAAGATTGATACATCTACAGTCAATACTGCTGGTCTAATGGCCACAGTATTCGCTATCCAAGTTTCTGATGCAGCAAGTGTAAATGTGCCAGGGTTTAGTGATGATACTGGTGAAACTAGACGAGCTGATCCAGTTTCCGCTCCAGCATTAACTCCTGCTCCAGATACTGTGCTATTTAAGTTTGTAAAAGTTGCCGGGGCAGCAGTATAGGTTATATCGTCATCTCCAGAACCTGATACTGCGAGCCATAGAGTAAATGAAGTGGTCGTGCCCCAACTTGGTATTAAGTTTGGTGGGTCGGGTAAGTTGCTAGCTCCAGTAGCTGGAGTTCCAACTGCTACTCCTGTGAGATCACCAAACCAATTTGTGATGCGATGCACGTGTGTTGCTGCTGTGGTTGCTGCACTTGTCACAAAATTGACTGTAGTTCCTCCCTCTGTTCCATCGGCTACCTTAGCAAATCCAGCAAACGTTACTGTAAAGGCAAGAGAAGCTGCTGTGTTTGTCGTACTCCACAAAGCAGTCCAACTAGTAGGTGTTGTAAAGCTTGAACCGACCACGCCTGCAGTTCTTGCACTGATATGCATGAAGAGCAAATCACCTGCTGTAACTGTTGCTGGCATAGAAACATTATGGGTAGTCGAAGCCACCGCAAAAGCAGTAGTAGTTACAGATGATACTGTTGGGGCTGGATAGGTAGTACCAGCAGGATCATATAGCATTGGATATCGACCCTGTAATCCATTCACTATATTATCGTGCCCTCTAGAAGCGTATATTGTGGCAATCTCGGCATCAGACAAAGCACGATCATAAACTCGAACGTCCTCTATATTACCATTGACATCAAATGAATTACCGTTATTTCCATGTCTGCCGATTAGACTGTTTAATCCTTGTGTATAGCTAATTGTAGTGGCACTGGCTGCTGTAGCCACCAAGCTTCCATCGATGTAGATATTGTTGATATTGTTGGTATCGCTAAACGTGTATGCTAGGTGACGCCATCCAGTTCCTGCGATGAAAGTCGCTGTAGTGAGGTTTACCCACGTCACTCCGTTATAAACAAAACCGGTTACGCCATTACCAGGCGCACCACCTGGCGCATCCGCTCGTAGTCCAACGTTGTCTCCAATCGAAACGACTTGCGCACCTGAGGTGTCAGCGGCAATTAAGTTCACCCAGGCAGACAAAGTAACATCCACTGGATTTCCAAATAGTCCAGTGATAAGAACCCCTTGATTATTTGTGCCAGGAAATGCTATCATGTCGTAAATTCCACAATCATTTCTAACAGATACCAATCACCAGTATGCGTATCACCTGCTTCCGTACCTCTTCGAGTCAACTCAAATTGATAATGTGTTCCTACGCTCCAACCTAGGGATGCTAATGTAATCGTTTGGTTATCGTATTGGAAGTTCGTATTAGTTGGAATTGAAATTGTTGTCAAGTTTAGAGCCGCTGACCAAGCACCAACTACTGCGTTATCAGGAACTGATCGGTGGTAAAGTGTTGGTTGAATTGCTGTTGGTGCGCCTGGGGCTGTTCGTGCTCTACTCTTGAAATAGAACACAACGTTTACCGCTCCTGATGGAATAGTAAACTGACCACCAACTCCTTCTTCAATCGTATCGTCAAAGTTACGAATTGTTAAGCCAGAGTTTGCAGTATCTGCTGTCGCTGGTGCAAGGGAATTAACTGCCCAGTTTGCTGTCACAGGGTTGTCGAACTGATCTGCTTGGAATGTAAATCTTTGAACGAATGCACCAGCGGTGGCAATGGTAATTGCCCCCGCTGCCGGTGTTATTGTAATACCAGAGCCAGCGGTGATGGTTTTATATTCAAGAGCAGTCGCACCTGTATTAACGCCAAGTACTTGGCTTGCGGAACCAATTGACGTTAACCCAGTGCCGCCTCTGTTTGTTGCAATCGTCGTTGCACTCCATGTACCTGTTGAAATTGTACCAAGTGTCGTAATTGATGTTTGACCAACATATGCTGCATCAATATCAATTGATGGATTACCAGCAACACCACTACCGTTTGATACGGAAATACGACTTGCAGTGCCCGTAATTGTACGTTGTGTCCATGTATCTCCACCAGTTCGAACTGCAAATCCAGTACTACCAAGGCCTTCGAGAGCAGCCAAATCATTGGCAAGTACAAATGTTGGATTACCAGCAACGCCATCAGCAGTTGATATACTGATACCAGCTGCTGGTGCAACGAGTGTACGTGTTGTTGAAGTACCGGTACCTGTAATTACATATAATCCTGTTGTTGCAATTGCAGCCAATGCAGTTAGATCAGAGTCGAGCGTTTGGAAACCAGTAATTGCATGTGTATGATCACTTCTAGACAGTGTATCAGCAATACCTGCAGCATTCGTTGTAACTGGAGTCAATGTCGTAATTGGAGCTGCAGTCGATATTGGGTCGGCCGAAGTAGCACCGTGACGAGATCCGTGAGTGGATACATCAACGCCGTCAACCAAGTTAACGTTGGTGACACTATTACCACCCATATTGAGATTACCGGACATAGCACGAGTACCGCTAACTAACAAGTACTGTGGATGATCGTCGTTTAATAATCCGGTCAAATCTCCGTGTTTAACAACTCCTGAAATTGCGGGGGACTGGAATCCCAATCGTGGACGAATGTCAATAATTTCGACTATGTTCGGATTGCCTTCTTGAACAATAATTGCTGCAATTGGAACGTTAATATCCAAAGCCAAAAACGACGGTGGTGTTGGCAATGGAGCTGTCTCAGCAGCTAATAGTGTTGCATGTTCTGCTTGCCCGTAAACGAAATTGTAGATTTCGTTACCATCATCACCTGCCAAGTATAGAGTGTGTTTGGTGTAGAACCCTACTGTGAGCGCGGTTAAGTTTGTTAGATCATTATATTGTGTATTGTCAGCGATTGTACTCGTATCACTGTCTGGTGTTCCAGCTGTGTGAAAATGTCGCGTGAATGAGACACTAGTTCCACCAGATGGAGTAAACGTTTGCTTAGAATAGTAATACGTACCGGAAGAAATGTCAAGTTCTAGTGGTGTTGCATCTTCTGAAACCAGACAACCGCTTCCGAAAAGAGATCCAACAGCCTTTCTCAAGAAATCATCAAGGAACGTTGCTGACTGGGTTGCAACGATCGGAATATCAGCGACAAGAGCGATATTACCACCTCGTGTTAGAACACGACCAAGAAGAATTGTCTGGACAGTATCTGGAAGACTGTTTGCAAATTGAACAATTTGAGACTCATCAACGTAGATGTAATTTGACGTGTCGTCGTCAACAGTCAAAAGTGTCGTTATCCAAACGATTTTTTGGGCGCGCATCGTTACGCTATTGATGAGATAACCGTAACCATTAGACACAGAAACTTCTAACGGATTGATTGTGGTTGTAATCACACCACCTAACAGAGATCCTGTTGCAGAGGCCTGCTGAATCAAATCGGTAACGTTTGTAGCATTTCCTTGTTCTGCACCAAGTAATAATGAACCTATAAGAGAGAAGCCAATATTTTCTGGTTCTGTAGAGTCTGTACTAGTATATGAAAGAGAAAGTGAAGCTCCTGATGCCACGATGACTTCTTCGGGATCGGCTGATCCCGCGAAAAACCCAACTGTCCCCGCGTGTTCGATTAGGATGTTTGGCAAGTCATCTTGAATAATTTGTGCCTGGAGGTAAATCTTAGAACCTGCTCCAACATTCGGAACGTGTACCCCGAGACCAACATCTCTGATCATCAATCCACTACTACTTACAGTAGCACCGTCTTCAATGTATAAACCTACTCCAACTTCGTCACCTGAAATTCCAATATTTTGGAATGTAACTATAGCTCCTGTTCCTACAACACTTAAGGCACGAATAAGACCAGTACTTGGTGTTAACTCCCCAACACTGGAAAGTACATCTACCGTTGTACTTTGACCTCCCGTAGAAACTACTTGTATACCGTACTGATGAGTTGCACCACCGTGGCTATTAATGTCATGTAGATGAGCTACAGTTGGTACTGCATCACCTTCAATGTAGATGTCAGATTCATTATCTTCAAAGTGCATTCGTGACACAAGGACATGATCAACGTCTTTTATAACAACACCACGCCCACTCGTTGCTCCACTAACCATAAAGCCTATCAATCCCGAATCATTACTCATCGTAACAACGTCATCGGCAGGGTTCGATGGTATAATGGTAGCAGTTCCTTCTGTTACTGCCGTAAGGTGAGTACTTGGTGGTATTACAAGAGCAGATTCAGTATAAGTTCCTGGAAAAACAATAACTGTCCAGTGATTCGACGGTATAGGTGATTGGGTAGCAACATAATCTAATGCATCAGCAATTGAGTCATACTGATCAATACCAGGATCTTGCTGAACAAACACCGTATTTTGGAAAATTGCATCATAAGTCAACCAGTCAGTACCTATATAAACAAATACTCTATTTGCATATGTACCACGTTTGATCAAAAGGGCATCGCCGTGCGATTCTTGATTTGTATCTTCTGTAAATATACCGGTCGGTTGGTCGTAAATGTACACATTAGGACCACCACTACCGACTATTGCAGAAAAGAGAACACGTTGACCTCCTGTAATCGATTGACCATCAATAATAATTGGAAAACTAGGAGTACCGGTTGGTACAACAGCGGCTACTCTATCAACAACTTCTGCAGGTTCGCGCCATGATGTTGATGCAGCAACATAATCTTCGGTTGCTAAAACTTCCCACTTGTCAAATCCTGAACCAGCATTCTGTTTGACGTATAGATCACCACCCGTGTCTAGATAAATTGAGCCGACTTGTGCATTAATCGTGTCGGTAGTTGATCCTGGAGGACCACCTCCACGAAGAACCTTGACAGAACGATCAATTTCAAGACCTTTTGAAATCCTAAAAAATTCAAGCATCTATTTGTTCCTATACGTTTTTACTATTTATACGGAGACGGGCTCTCGTACGAGATCAACCACAATTGGAAACGCTTCATTGTTAGTTATCTCGAGGTTAATATTCAATCCACTTGTTACTACATCAACATCTATATCAAATGATGCTCCAACTTGTGAATACATTGTAAATGAAGGACTACCGTAGTGTGTTAGCATATTGATTTGAAATCCTTCAGTTTCATCTGTTGTATCATGAGATGCAGCAAGTAACCATTTAACTTGATGGTAACCAACGTGATTAACTTGGTCTACTATCACTGTTGTTGCTGGATCGATAATAATTCCAGTAGTAAATGCCATGTAAATGTTACATTCCACATCTTGCGCACATGGTGCTGGGGCGCAATTCGTTGTCGGTGGAGGAACGGTTGTCAGGTGATCAATTGTTACACCAATCCGTGAACCGACAACTGCTATATCATTTGGTTCATTATTTGTTACCCTTAGTGTTACTTTAGTACCTGTAACTACTATATCAATTGTTGCATTTATTCCCATTGGACCAACAATTGCATATTCAGTTATTGTAAATTGAGCTATACCATTAACACTGTAAATTTCACGCGCTTCAATATTTCCACTTGTAAGGTCGAGTAATGTTAGTAACCATTTTTCAGCCTTATGATACCGAAAAGGAACTGTATCTACAATCAACGTTGTTCCTGTTGGAACTGTTGTATCGTGTATCTGAACGATATCAAGTGGCGCAAATCCACTTGGGATAGGAACCGTAGGTGATGCGATCCGTGGAACTGGTACTCTCGTCAAATAAATAACAATCTCGTTTGCTTCATTATTAGTAATTTCCAACTGAAGATTCCCACCACTAATTGTAACATCAACAAGATGGCTAACACCGTTTCCTTGTGATGAATATACTGTTTGGAATGGTAATGTTCCATCTTGGTGAATTCCATACACCTCATACATTTCAACATCATTAGTATGATGATTGACAACAGCAACAAACCACTTTGCACCTCTGTAGTCACTAACAGGAATTGTATCAACAATTACTGTTGTACTACTATTGACAATAACAACTCCTGTGATCGCTTGGAGAGCTGGTGTAACAGATAGGGTTAAATATGGTGAGATACATATTGGGGTACCGGTCGGACGTGATAATATTGGGCTGGTCATTAATCTGTGTTTCCGAGTAAGTGGAACTATCAACTATTTATGGAGTGTAATCACCACATATAAATAACCAATAACGAAGGATTGATATGGCGAATAAGATTATAACAGCACATTTTACTAGATGTGGGGTCCCTGCAACAGGACTAACACCAACTATTGATATATGGGAACTTGATCCTATTGTTCCAGCGACATTCACACAAGTTATTAACGATGGAGTATTTACTGAACTAACACAGGGTTGGTATCGGTATGATTTTGGTCCGTATAATCCTGCAAACACATATACATTCACTGTCGATGGTGGTGAGACTCTACCGCTTGGTGAAAGATATCAGGTCGGTGTTAACGAGTCATATGTTGAAGAAATTGCATATGAGGTGTGGGAGGAAGATGCAACTATCCACCTTAACGTTGGAACGACGGGACTTGTTTTAAATCAAATTAAGGCTAATACAACGTCTATCGTTCTCACTGTTGGAGCAATTCACTCTATAGTCACAACACTTCTCAAGTATGAACGCAATAGAACAAGAATTGATAAGATAGCGAGAACACTAACAATTTATGATGATGATTGTGTCACGCCATTAACTGTCTTCGATCTCAAAGATTCCTCTGGTAGCCCAAGTGTACTAGAAGTTTGTGAACGAGTACCAACAACGTGTCCATAAAATGTTAACTTCTCCTGTTGGGGGTCTAATTACTGGTGGTCTGTGTCTTCCCGCATGTTGCGGAATGATCACAATGAAGTTTCACCTATTCGTATGTAAATTAAGCGTCGGTGGTGGCGCCTTTCCCGGTGTTATTCCACTATCACCTGGACAGGCTGGAAAATTATTTAAGCCTGTCAATAGTCGTTGGTTAATGCCATACGAGAAGCGTTGGCACTGTGTTAAAGAACGTCATGTTGTAATCAAGACGAAACTACAACATGAAGATGGACAAATTGAACAACAACTTAATGTAACTATCTGTGAACCTGAACAACCTATCGCAATCGAAGACACAATCATTCAAATTCAGATTCCAACAGCTCTTGCTGCACTTGATATCTCATCGGATGCATATCTTCGTCCAATTCAGTTCTATGCAAGACGTGTTACACATGGGATTGAAGTGATTAATGTTCAGCCAATGGTGAATGTTACACTGAAAAAACAAGATACGGACGAAAACGAATAAATAGTACATTCAGGGAATAATTATGAGTGATGCAATCAAACTAAACATAGAAAAGGAAAATTCATTGACATTTCAGGTGAATATTTCCGGTATTGATACAACCGATATAAAGGTTCGCTTTGCAATTGATACTGAGGCTGTTTGTTACATGTTCCCTTGTGAAAAAGTTAACGAAGAAGAATATAAGGTTGTTATTCCAGCACTAAAACATATTCCACATGAAACATACAACTGTATGATTGAAGTTGTTGCAAACGAGTTCTTCTTTGTTGCAATGAATGGGAAGATCAAACTAGTTGGAACACCAAAGATCAAAGCAAAGGTCAAGAAAGAAAGTGTGGAAGATAACTCCGACGCACCAGAAATTCACATTACTGCATCGCCAATCAAGGTTGAACAACTTGAAGAAGGAAAGAAGCGTCACAAACGTGACGAAGAAGATGAAGATGAAGCACTTGATCAATCAGATACTGATGATGCTCTAGAAGTACAAACAGATCCTGGTGCTCTAACATCTGAAAGTAGGGACAATGCTGTTAAAAGAATTCTTGGTGAGCTTGGATATAAGTATGAACCAATTAAGAGTGGAAAGTCATTAAAGTCCTATCTTAAGGACGGATAATACGATTCGCTTCTAGATTATCAACCAATCTAAACAAATGTTTACAAAGTCCTATAACACTTAACGGATTCACAGGTGGTCTTGTTGTTGTCTTCCGTATGTATGGTGGAGGAGGATTGCCTAGTAGACTATCATCGTTATAGTTTGTCATTGCAAACCGCCATCTAAAGTCCATACAATCGCAAACGACTGTACAATTATGAACTGTCTTTGATACAGGAGTCATATGATACTCTTGTCCGTCACTACCTTGAAACGTTGCAACATCTGGAGTATCTTCATCGTGAAACTCAACATCGGTTATCATTATTGATGGGTGATATGTTCCACCGGCTGTTTTTGCAACAGCCTTAATTTCAAGTGTATTCGATTGTACATATGGAACATACTGAAGATTAGATACATTCACTGTCGTCATAATGTTCTGACGCTTCTTTGTACCAGGAAAGCCCCTAATCGCATCTTGCTCAAGACGACTGAGTTGTGCTTCGTATATTTGTTTAAGAGTCAGCATTGAAATCTCATGTTTAGATCAGATATTTATCTCATCCAGGAATAAAAAACTGTTGACATCATAATTAATTGAGAAGATAATAGATATGCCCCCCCAGCAAGCATATTCGGTTTTTACCCTTATTATTATTTCTACTATCCTTGGTCTCTTCCAAACCATGGATCGAACGAGTTTTGGTCATTCGGGTTCGTAAATGCACCACTTACTTGTCGAACTGTCGGAGAAATTGTTGGACCACTAAAGTCGATTAGGAACGGCATCCCTGGATCACCCTCGTCGAACTCATCATCAAAATATTCGTCCTCGTTAAGTGTGTATAGTGTATCAAATGCAGCCTGTTCATATGTAGCAATTTCTTCAATCAATCTAATCACAATTAGCAACGCAGAGATGCAATCGTCAGTACTTCCTTGCTGTGCCATAAATGTTCCAGCCTTGCGAATATATCTCTTAAGTTCTGTAAGCAATATCTTAGATCGAATACCAATTTTCCCTCTTTCTACAAGTTGTTTTAAAGTAATACATGCTCGAAGTTTGGTCTTTCCGGTTGTATTCATTCCAAGACGGTTTTTACCTGATTCGGAAATTAATTCACCAGAACTAGCTTGTTCTTCGTCGTTTTGGTATAGAGCGACAATTGCCTCACCAACACCATTATTTTCAACAGAAAAGTACGCTTGTGCTCCTGCTATTTGAATTTGTCGGAGAATCCATCTTAAACTTAGATAGACAAGCTGTGTGTTTGTGGTATTAGATCTAAATTCGGCAATTTGTTGCATACTTGGAAATTCAAACATCTCAATTACACTTGAATCATTTCCACTACCTGTAGCTGGATCAATACCAATCAAGTATGTTCTACCCTTTCGTATTGGTTCCCATTGGACAAATCCCCTCTCATTTGCTGCAGGCATTGTGACGGTATTATTATAGGCATTAAGAATAGATGATGGAATTAGTAGTGCTTCACTACTAATGAATTCGCACATATATTCCTGTTTCCACTTTTCTTCGCCAATCACTGCAATTTGTTCTTGCTTAAACTTTTCATCTCGTCCTGGTGGTTCATCCCATTTAACGTGACGAGATTTGAATACTATACCTTCTTTAGTTGCCGCTTGAACTTCTGCTCGATTCCATAGTGTAGCAAATAGATCACTATCACCATTTGGTGTAGATGCTATAATGCATGATCCACCTGTTGCAAGTGTTGGTGATACTGAAGACCAAAATTCATCCTGAATTCCCGGTTTAACGAATGCGAACTCATCGCAGAACAGCAACGAGATAGCAAGAGTACGACCAGACTGAGGTGTTGTGGCTTGAGAAACAATTCTTGAATGGTTATCGAAACTAATGTTGTGTTTGTTCCACCCATCATCGACAACGCCAGGCTTAAGCCAGTCTGGTAAATTTTCGTATGCGTATCTAATCTTAGTGATCATTTCCATTGCGTTGTAGTTCTTATTTGACACAATAAGAACTGTCTTGTCGAAATTAAACATTGCATACCACAAAATATATGCAACAGATACTGTACTTTTACCTGTTTGCCTCGCACTGAGAATAATGTTGTATCTGTGATTGCGGAAGTTGTTGATTAGTTCTTCTTGATATGGATATAGATCAAATGCTATGTTACCAAGTAAGGGGTGTTGTACTTTAACATACTTTCGGATGAAGTATATTGGGTCAGTTGCACATCGTTTAAGTTCAAGAATATGTTCATGTGCATATTCGATTGGTGTATGCGCACGAATAACATTTGGATTACTTCGTAGTGTCATAATGATTCTCCACGACACTATTTACTGAAAATTAATCCCTGATGACCTTTACTATGTTTGAAGTAATTCTTGATGCGAACACAGCTTGTACTCTTAATCCTTTATATGGACCAAGTTTCCTCTTTTTGTCGTTACGAATTAAGAACCAAACCTTTTGGTTCTCTAAAATATCCAAAGGATGCTTTATAATATTGCTTACATTGATAAAAAGGTTATCGTCTGAAAAATGAAAGTCCACATCGTTAAACGTGCGTATAGCGACGATACCCCTTGCCAAAATATCGTCTCCGAAGATGACAGCTAATTCTTCGTGAGGTAAAGCGGGAACGGCGACGTTTGGGGAAATTGTAACTCCAACACAGTTTGGTACAATCTTAACTAGATCGGAAGTTAGTGCAATATCAATTAGTTGTTTAGCATTGTCGTGCCACAAAGTGTCTGCAGATTCCCACAACTGAGCGTTATCCATCTTTAGTGAAATTGGAAATATCGAGCCATTGATACAGTGGAGTTGAATGTCTGCTTTGTTCCTTGACTTTCGTTTGTGCTTTACGATTGATGCTTTTGTGACGGACTTGACTGTAATTGATTTGTTACCATCTGATAGAACAATATTTAAACAACGTTTATGTTCCGTATGTGTGTTGATTGTGCTAACAAGCCTCATCTCGTTATCACGACCAGGAAAGAACTTTTCTTTCTTTATGATAATGTTTAGAGAGCCATTATAGACAATATGACCAATACTAGAATATTTGGTTGTTTTGACGTGAATTGTGTTAGGAACATTATCAAGAATGAACCTCATTATATCGTGGCGATCCTTGTTTGTCGTAAGGACAAGTTTCGACTTCGTTAGCTCTCTTATTGTTCTAAGACCAAGATCGTAGTGAAGTGTCTTGATGTCAAGTGGTGTAAACGAGCTATCTTTTGAGAATAGGGTTATTAAATCAATCATCCAGAGGTTCTGGCTCTATTGTGAAGTCGGTGTCAATCACACGCTTCAACATTTCTGAACGGCTCATTATTACAGTATTATTGACCGTTCGTGGCTTAGTTGCTGTAACAGCAACTTTATCCTTATGACGTTTGTGTTCGGCAAGTTGTTTGACAGCATCTAGTGCAGTGTTTAGAAGTCCGTTAGCAACTTCCATGTTACGTGCCGCATATTTGACATCACCATCTGTTGCGATATTAACTTGCATGTCGTACGCTGTTAGTGCTATATCATTAATGTCGTGGAGTTTCTTTTCAATCTCATTATCTTTGACGTCATACTGGCCGTGAGGAACAATGTCAGTTGTTACATGACGTTCTGTTGTTGTCACGGTTGTTCCTGTAGGTATATCAAATACCGCTTCAAGAGGATGTTCAACAAGTTTTTCTTCTACGATCTTTGTCATATTGAGGTTTGAAATTGTTTATCTGTCTTTGATTGTTGTTTAAGATACCACTCTGCTGTTTCAAGAAAGTTAGCATCTGTAATCATTATGTCAAGGACTTCACTTGTTAAGTCATCAAAATCAATATTGTTGATGTCAACACCTAACTTTCTTGTGTTGGAAGTGAGAACAGCACGGAGGAACTTTTGAAGTTCTGTTCTTACGGTGGCATCATCTTCATCCTTAAAGTGCTCGTAAGGATAGTCATAATCAATAGCTGCCTTTCTCATAACAGGATCGAATAAAACGCTCCGCATTCCATATTCAGGTTCAGCAATTACTTTGCGTAGTCCAGCGATCGCAAATCTTACAATTTTATCTTTCTTTGAAGGGTCGAGTTTAGTGTCAGCATATAAATTCAGACCAGGAGCATACGCTGCTAAACCACCAATAGTCTTCAAAAAATCACGTCTTGTTATTTCGTTAATTATCTCACTCAATCTCATATTACTTCCTTCGGAACAGTTCACGTTCTGTTAGGATTCGAAACCTATATCCATGTTGCTTACAGTATTGTTCAGCAGCTTTCCATTTCGCAGTGTTAATTGAGAACATTAGTGCTTCCATAAGGTCGGCACTATTTTGTAGTTGTTTACTAGGTTTGATTTCGATAATTTCTTCAACTACTTGATTATATTTATCTTTATACTTAATGTAGTAATCGGGAAAATACCTGTGCATTTGATTGTCGGTAGGTTTTAGATATGGAATTGCAAGACATTCACTACCCCACTCAAGAACACTAACGTTGTTGTCAAGAAACTCATGGAACTTACGCTCCCATGATGACATGAACCGAATCTTATCTTTGTTCTTCCCGACATATTTCTTTGGATTCTTGAGTTTATAGTACCCCTGGTGGTATCTACGACCACCAAAACTTCGGTACATTTTTTGTTCAATTTCCTTATTTGTTGTCATGTTTAACTGCCATAAATCTTTGAACTGATAGATGATGTGAAGTTAGATGAACTACCAGCTGGAATACTGTTTATAGGTGGAACAGTGGTATTTTGACTTCTAACGTCACTACGTGGCTGACCTGATGCATATGGTAAGTTATTGTTCTCAGCATGTAGTGTTGCTCTGTGATCAAATCTGTTTGGAGGATCATTTGGTCCTGGTGGATGATTTAACGCAGTTTGGTAATCCACTCTACTTGCTTGAGCTTGCCATTCGGGTGTTCCAGGTGGTGCTGTAATCGCATCATATCCAGTATTTGCCTCTCTTGCCATTGCAACTGTTCGTGCATTTCTTGTAGTCGTAGGAGTCGCAACGTCCGGAGGAGGTGAAGTAGATGATCCAAATGGTGGAGTAACAGGTGTTGCTGGTGTAACGGCAGCAGTTGTTGTAGGTGTTGGAGCCGCAGTCGGATTTGACGCTTGTTGAAACTCTGTTGTCGTTCGTCTGGTTGGTGTTGATATGTTTTGTGGTTGTGGGTTTAACTTTTTCATTCCTTCAAAGTTTAAGTGTTTAACACCATCAGCAACTGCCCTCTGTAGTTCATTAAGTTGAGTTGCAGTTGAGACTCCAACTTTAAGATCTAACATATCATAGTTGAATGTGAATGTTACCGAGTTTGTATTTGATTCACTCATGGTTAAGTCATCAAGAGTGAAGTCTGTAATTCTTGGATTGTAGTATTTGTAAATATCAACAAACTTACCGAAACTATATGCGTGGTAGATTGTGATACTTTCAATAATTGCTGTTGCTGATTGACCCTGAGCATTGCCACTCTCATTATATGCCAAAGGACCGAGAGAAGCTGTCCATGGGGCATTTGGATTAACAACCTGTTTTAAAGTCCCACTAAAAAATCCCTTGTCGAAATCCATACCAGCAGAGTCAATAATGCCCAAAAGATACTTTGGATCTTGTTCTGTAGTTCTCATTACTGGACTAAGAATCTTCATATATGTGTTGAAGAAGTTTAGCGACGAGTTGTCGTTCATATCATGTAATTCAATTGATATTGGATCCCAGGACACCCTTTTTGGGATATTTGTACGGAAGTTGTACATATTAACTTCTTCGTGGTCAATTTTATATTTCGGTCTATCGGCTCTTTTTAATAGGAACGTAAAGGTTGGATCAAACAAACCAGCAGTTCCAAATGGACCTTTAAATGTTATATCCATGAGAAACAAAAATTTCTGCTTGGGCTGAAATATTGTTACTAAGTCTTGAGCATAGGATCGTGTAAACTCAAGAGCAGATGGAATTTTGTTTCTGAAATCAATATCTGGAAGTCGTTTCTTACGAAGGAACGTTTCTGCAAAGATAATAAACCAATGCATCTTAACCAAATCTGCAGGAAGGCTCTCGTAGATTGTTACAGTTGGATACTTAATAAGGTTGAAAATGTAGTTAAGCGACTTAAATGGACCAAAATTTGCTTTTGATAGTTTCTCGTTAACAATTTGCATGAATAATGAACTAGCAGCAGCTACACCTGCATCAACAACTGGACCATTCTCTTGTTGCATAAATGGAATGTCTTCGGGATTAACTCCCATTGCCGATATTAGTTGCTTGTAACCTGTATTAAGAAACGAATCAATAGTACCTTGTGCTTTGGAAGCAGTGAAATCGTCGATAACTTTATCTACAGCCCCATTAACAGAATTATTAGCCTGAATCAATGTACCAGGATTAACAGGAACAAAAGAAGCTGGACTACTGTCACTTACAACTTGAAATGGATTTGCCATGAAGACTCCAATGTTTGCTGTATTTATCTATGGAATTAAAACAAAAAAGCCCACCGAAGTGGGCTTTTTGAACGTGTTTGTTATTATGATCCAACAGCAGGACCACCGAGTGCTGAGTTTCCAGATGTATTGAAGAAACGTTGGTATGCATGATCGAACCGAATCGTCAGGTTGATTTTCCATGTTTCATTTCCAGTACCATATGTACCATTGTTATAGTTAGCAGCTTGAATCCAGCAACCTTCATAGAACCAGATTTCAAGTGGAGCTTCGTTACCATCGAGAACGTCTAGCTGAACGGCGAATTTATATGAGTTACCATCAATCGCTGTTGCGAGCCATGGACCTTCGACACCAATTAAGAATTGTTGACGTTGGATTTGAGCTTGAATAATTTTGGACGCACTGCTTGTAATATCATCTTCAATGGTCATTGCAAGCGTTTCCCAAGTATGACGACCTGCAACCCAACCTCTTGAATTGTAACGGAACAATTCGACTTCTTCGAAAGTTAGATTTGGACGTGCTACTTCGATTGCTTGAACAGAAAGTGCTCTTGAGTCAGGAAGTCCACCAATGTTGTTAAAAAGCACTCTATATTTGTTAATCAGTTTTGGATGGAGAATCCCCGTTCCACCACCTGGAATTGGAACTCCGAAATCATTAATTGTTGCCATATTGCGTTTCCTTTTTGTGACCTATCACGATTATATATGTCAGTCGTCAAATCATTATGGAAGATCTGCACCAGTTGCTAGAATCCTAATTGGGACGTAGATAAATTCCACTGCCCTTGTTGGTTTTAGAGCAACATCGATGTAAAGTTCATTTCTATCAATACGATCTGGTGTATTGTTTGAGTCATCACAAATTGTTGCGAAGTCAAATAAACCACGTCGTGCTAAAATATCACCTAAGAAATTGTCGACTACAGCCTTAACGTTATTTCGTGTAATCTGATCGTTTGGCTCGAAGAGGAACGGTACAAGATTCTTACGAAGTTGTCGTTTAATGTATCCTAACAGACGTGACACATTAATACGATCCATTGCACTTGCTGCATTCTGCGATGTTTTTTGACCAAACAATAGGATACCACGACCTTGCAGATTTGCAATTGGGTTAAGGTTTGTGAAGTACTTATACATGTTGTCACGTTGACCTTGGTTTAGAGCAACGGGGATAAACGTTGTAGCTGTTCCTAGAATACCATCAATGTAACCAACGTCTGAGACACTCGTTACTTGACCACGTTGTGTACCAGCGGGTGCAAACCAAACTGCTGCCTGATTGTCACTGAAAGCCCATGTACGAAGTGCAATACCACTTGCTGCAATAAACACATCGTGTCCATCAAGATTTGATGCGAGACCGTGTGGGTAGTAGTAAGCAAGTTTGTTAGAACGTCGACGATCGGACGATACAGAATCACCCCATGTAACGACTTCATCAGCATCCATATCAAATGGTGGATCGCCAATGACCATTGCTTCTTCCAGAACATCAACACTCAGTGTGAGCAGTTCATCAACAACTTCGTGATAACCAGGACATAGAATAATGTTGTATTCATATGTGTCTGAACGGATATCTTGGTTGCTATTGATTGTTGCTTGCAAAGATTGTACGATTGCTGCACGTCGTGCAGCGTCGTCATTACCAAGAGTGGTTTCGTTAAGAAATTCTTGTGTGTACTGATAATCAGCCGCTGAATCAATTAATGTTTGTGCTGCTTCTGATGGTGTCCACTCTGTTCCAATAAGAGTACCAAGACCAAGTGTAACCCATTCGTTTGCAACGCCAGTCAAACCAAGAAATCCTACAACTGCAGGTGGTTGATTGTAGCCGTTGCTGAAGATGTTTAGTGGATTTGATGTCCAATCTGCTTCAAAATTCGTTCCTGTATTACGGAAAGCATATGCATGGTAAACACTACCGTTCATTGCTGTATGTGCATCTTGAAGGAATTCGGTTGCATTAACGGTAAGCTTCTCCATTGGATGCCCTGAATAGAAACCGTTTGCTAGGTTGAAGTTAGTGATTCTAGCTTGTGCCAAACTCTCGAGGACGTTAGCTGCATCATTAACTTTAGCAGCCCATCTTGTTAGAATTGATGTACGTGTGTCATCGAGGTCAACGAACGCACGAATTACATAGGAAAGGTTGCCAATTCCAAGATATTGGTTAAGAGCAAATAGACCATACTCGTTACGACTATCACCATGAAGCTCATTACCGTTTGTATCTGTAAGGAACTGTGGAATACCATATAGTGTGACGCTTTGTGATGCTGATGTAACTGTACGAATCACGTCATGTTCATAAGTACCTGCCGCAGGTGAGACACCATCTGGCTGAATCTTTTCATCTGCTGTAGCAATAAAAATTAAAGGTACAGTCGGAGCTGACGCCGGAATGAAAAATGATTCATCGGTGACTGTGACTGATATACCGGGTGATACTAATGTAGTCATAACTAAATCTCCGTTATTGTGGTAGTATTTATATCAAAGTCGTTAAATTTTCACAAAAACACAGAAGCTCAAACAATTCGATCCGAATCTAACCGAGTGGAAAAATATGGTCAATAACAGATACAATCGAAATGTTATTCGTTTGATTCACCTAGGACATCATCAACGGTTGCAACAAGTTCGTACTCATAACCTGCCTCTTCTAGTTGGTCAATAATATCTTGTGGTGTCGTATTAAGGTCTGCTATGTGCCCAATTCGAATGTAAATGTCCTTAATGAAGTCTTGACGAACCTTCGTTGGGGCTGTAATCCAAATTGGTATTTGGAACGTCAGTGTTGAAACGATCAATCTGCGATCGGCACCAACAGGATAGTTTTCTTCGAGCAGGATGTCTGTTAGTTCTAGAATTGTAATCTTAGTCCAATCAAATTCTGAATCGCTAATCTGTATTTGTAGGTTAGGATCAAAGAGAATTAGAATCTGCTCAAGCATCTGCCAATGTTGATTGGTGTTGCTTGCATAAAGGGCTAATTCGACATCTATGTAATAAGGAATTGGTACCAGTTGGTGAAGTACCTTAATATCGTCGGGCATTAGTCCACCACGTTGGACATACTTAACTGCTCTCTCGACATTGACCCCCTTACGTCTGTCAGGAGCAAGTCTAACACTCTTCATGTAAGCACTCATACGTGGTATTTTTAGAGGAAGGTTTTGTGTGTTTTCATTGAGTATCGCAGCGGCGACTCTATCTTTACTTCCATATGCAACGGGAACATCAATCATGTGTTCTTCGCCATCGGATCTTTTTCCAGTCTTGACTTGCAGTCCCTCAAAGATTGCCATGAACTGGACAAGATATCGTGCAAACTGTTGGTCGAAGAAATACTTTCTTGTTGGTCTCATGTTACTTTCCTAGCTTACTCATTGGTATTGCATTGCCATCGTTAAGGTAGCTTTGTAATGTTGGTTTTGTTGGATTGTAACGCAATCGTTTATCCTCTTCCAAGAATATCCACCTATTTTTCTGTAGCTTCCATCTATATAGTCTTGGTGGTATTGGATCGGAAACTTGTGGATATGTAATGCGATGGTATGCCCCATCATTTGGATTCGATGAGTTGTTTTCCCAAGGAAATGCTGGACCTTCAGTGTAAGGTAATCCATTTGGTGGTATTGCATCTTCAACGTATAGTGCTTGTGGATTAACATTAAGTTTGCTAAGATCAATGTCTTCTTCAGCAGCTGTTGCTAGTTCGTCAAGTGTGAACTCGCGAACGTTTGCGATATCTTCGCCACGTTCTGGAACCTCTGTATCTGCTTCGGCGTTGACTCTCTGGTTAAGAACATCAGCATCAATCATGTACCTTGGATCGTTAAGGTGCTCATAGTTATTGACGTTGCTTGGTGGATTTAGGTCACCAAAAATATCGATTGTTTCTTGAGATGCAAATGCTGGTGCTGCAATAACACGAAGTATTGTTGGTTTCCAACCAGGTGTGAATCCTTGAGTGCTCCAAGAAACGTCTGTGACTTCCAAATACTTCTTTACTGGTTTTAATCCTGGCGTATACTGTATCTCACTTGGCACTTCTAGAATGTCACCAATCACAAGTGGTCTTCCGAGAAGATTGACGGCAGATGAGAATCCAACTTGAAATACCCACGTTTGTGTTTCGGGGATATGAATACCAAAACGTGTTAGGTCAAGAGAAACGTCAACAAGATCGTAGTACGCTTTAATCTGAATACTCGTTGATGCATATTCTCTATCTCTGTTCTCCAAGAACCCCATCTCGTCTTGAACATCGCTTAATTGTACAGACGCATAGTCAATTAGTTGTAATGAAGTAACAGCCCAAAAATCATTTACACCACCACTAAATGCAAGTGGAGTAAATCTCCAGTAACGTGCAGGTGCAGATTGTTTAATTCTTAATGTCACCATGTCATCGGTATCGGGGATTGTGATGATGTCAACCCCATACCACTTAACGTTGTCTACTGATCTTTCAACTCTCAACTTAGTTGCTTTATTTGGACCATTACAACCTTGTTTGATTTTAATTGTTGTGATGTGTTGCTTAATTGAAGTATCAATTCCATAACGAACACGGCTGTTGTCGAGACGAATTGGTCCAAAGTCGTATCCAATATAAGAGTTCCCAATAATCTGTGGACCCTTTTGTGTCGATCTCCATTCTGATATTGTGTTATCAAACGCATTGGATGCTGGAAATGCTGGATACTGTCCACTTGATATTGCTTGTCCCTGACCAGTTAAATCAACAAGTTTTGTCTGTTCCCAAATACCAAGAAGTTTGAATACATTAACTGGAGCTGAGGCAATATTAAGTGCCTCATTGATAATGTTGTTGACAAAGCTACTATCCTGATCGTTGACAAGTGTAAACTCAGAACAAGGTAAGTCAAGGTTATAGGCACATGGAAGATTTGGATTATTTTTAGTTGTCATTTTTGTGTGTTAACCAATTACGAACTGTGTCTCCATGCCGAACTGTTCGACTGTGCTATTAGCAATATAGTCGTCAACTTCCTGTCTGCATGCTGTCATTCGGCGTTCAGCATCTGCCCGGAGATCAGACGCATTTAGGGCAATTCCCCCACCAGCTCCAGGTAACGTTTGGAAATATCCACGTGTGTTTGCAAGAATCAATTCGGCTTCTGCAATCGACCACGATTGGATCCAGTTGTTAAGGTATCTATCTCTAATAATGTCTTGTTCGGTTCTCTCAACTGAGCAGTCTATTAGTACTCGTTCTCTTCTGTTAATACCCTGTAATAGTTGTAGCGTTCGAGCTCTTTCATTCCAAATATAGTTGACACGATTTGCAAATAGAATTTCCATCAATTCGATGTATTCACTAATTATGTGATAGCTAACTAAGTCAAATGTTCCCATCTGATATAGATGTTGCAGGGTTAACTGTCCAAAAACACCAGATCCAGCAGCACTTGACATGAATGCAGATGTCTTTCTCTTTACTCCAAGAATCTGAACAATTTTGTGATATCCTTTCGTCTTGTCAGACAACACATATGTTTGCTGTCCTGGGTTAAGGTCAAGGAAGAAGAATTGTCTATCATAAGTGCTGGATGATGTTCTGCGAATCATTTGCAGTGCTTGATCAACGCACCATTCAAGTTGCGGCTTCGTTAATTGCACCTGTACACTTGGATGACCAAGAGCAAAAAGAATGTTCTCAATCATCTCTCTACGTTCGTCAGCAGTTCCATCTGTTCCGATACCAATTTGTTTGTACATTGGTGTTCGAGAGACTCCATCTGTTCCTGGCACCTCCATCTGTATTTGAGGTGTAACCGTTAGTGGTACATTGTCCAGATCGAACATGTAGTAAGGTGCTACAATTGGCAGTGGTGTTGGTGGATAAATCTTGAAGAACGCTGTCGATCCTTTCCATCCCGTTGTAAAACACAAATCACCACATTCAGATAACGATACAGTTACTGGTGGGATAGCTGCAACCCACGTTGTACCATTCCAGATCATTAACTTGTTATTTGTTGTATCATACCACTCAGTACCAACAGTTGGTACTAATGGTGATGTTGTATACGCTAGTGGTATCCAAACGAGTCCGTTCCATTGATATAGTTGATCATTGTTTGATGTATCAATCCAATACTGTCCTGCTGCTGGAGATGTTGGTTGAGTCTGGTATTCCGTTGGAAAGATCTCGACCCAAATACCACCACTTCGAACATACCATTTATCGTTTGTGATGTCATACCAATACACACCGTTTACAATTATCGTTGGATCTGTTGGATACGAAATGTAGTTACATGCAACCCATTGTGAGCCATCCCAAATGTACAATACGTTTGTGACGTTGTTATACCATGCAGCCATATTTTGTTCGTAAAGGATTTGCTCTGCTGGATCATCAGGTTGACTATAAAAGTATGGAACTTGTACCCACGAATTCGTAATAACACTCCATTCGTAGAGGAAATTATTTGTTGTATCAAGCCACAAAGCGCCTGGTGGAGGTGTTGTTGGAATATATGTTGATATCAAAACTGGTGTTACAACCCATACAAGACCATCCCAAATTGACAACACTTTAGTTGTTGTATTAAACCAAGGTTGGTTAATTGCAGGATTAACGGGAGCAGTTGGTGAGAAAACAGCATTCGTTATAATTCCCCACAACACGCCATTAAATTGTTTGATTTTTGTGTTAACAGTATCATACCAATATGTGCCGATTGGTGATAGAACAGGATCTGTTGGAGCAGCAAGGAATGTTACTTCAACCCAATGACCATCTTCAAGATCGTCCCCAATGGGACAAGATCCAGTAATATCAACCCATTTATATAACTTCCCACTATCGGTATCATACCAATAAGCACCACATTGAATGACATTGAACGAAGGATCAGAACTCTGTATAAATGTCGTTAGTGGAATCCATACTGTACCATCCCAACGATATACAGTAACACCATCAAACCACAATGTACCACATGGCATGTTTGTTGGATCACCAGCAACAGAAATCTTATTAAGAAGAACCCATGTTAGTTCATTCCATTGGAATAATTGATTTGTATCGGTATCGACCCAGTAGTCTCCAACTGCTGGCATTGTTGGTTGTGTTAGACTAAAGATTGGATCTAGAAGAATGTTTGAATATCCGTTCCACTGATACAGTTTCTTATTAACTGTGTCATAAAAGTATCCACCTGTATTTGGTGGTAACATTCCCTGAAATGGATTACCAAAGATTGCAAACTTGTAGTTAAGTTCATCAACCAATCCTTCCCATATGATTGCATCTTGACCATTAAACGTGATTATTGATGCAGGAACAGCACATGGTACTGGTGGTGGAAGTCGTCCTAAATCATCTACCCAATTGTAATTTGGTGGAAGTTGATTAAGATAGAATGGAAGTTGGTACGTTACCCCAGTTTGGTATCCTGTTAGATCACTTGGTTGAACACCAAGAGTAACACACTGATATGCTGCTTGATCTGGTGATCCACTACCACCATATTGTAGTGAGTATGTGTGAACGCCTTCGTAGTGATATCGAAGAACATTATCTACAGCAAATCCTGCAATGTAGTAGCTTTGATTTGCAACTAAATTGGTGATTGTAAGTGTTGTTGTTTCTTTGTCATCATAAAATCCACCAACAACAAGTCCTGTACTAATCTTATCACCAGCATGAATATCTGGATTAGCAGTTGGATCTGGACTATAACGTGTACCATCAATTGGGGTTTGATCGAGACTAATTGGAATTGTATCAAGAACAATCACGATTCCATCATATGCGAGATCGTCAACTGTACATCCCGCACCAAACTTCGGAAGTGTCCATGTTACTTCACCAGTTGTTGGACTTGTTCTTGTTAGTCGAATTGATATTTCTCGACCATTCTGAATAATTTGTTCGGGGGTGTCTGCGTAAACGCCGTATGCCATTGGTAACTCCTGTGATCTATCTGTTATTTATGAAACAACAAGGAGTACCGAATTAGATCTCACATGTATTCTTATTCAACCAACGAATAATGTGTTCTGATGTCCACGATGTATCGAAGTCAACACTCTCGTCAACCGTATCAACATCATGGAATCTTATTGCTAATGGGGTGGGACAATTGTCATTTATGTCTTCGTATTGCCACTCAACGATAATCGTTTGATTAGGTTTGAGAGAGACAACACGTTTGTCGTTTTCATCTTCGACAGTTAGCTTACAGTATTTTGTCACTGTATAGGTGGACTGCTGAATGGGGTTCTCGGCAATAGCATTGACTAGCTGTTGCTTCGTGTCGAGATACTGTTTGAATGTGAGTTTGTTCATCTTTCCAACAATGTTTGTTGATATATTTATTGTTGGGAAGAGGGTTATTTTAGAGAATTTAGATGCGTTCTGTCTTGTGCATCCAGTAATCATTTGTTACAGCAAACTTGACCGCAAACGAACATCTGCGATCGTCAAGTACGACTGATTCTATGTATGTCTGATATAGAACGACCCACTCACTCGTCTTTTGATTGACACATGCAATTGAACATTGATTACTACCAGAAAGTTTACCAAAGATCCGTTGGAATTTTTCGATCTCATCTTCACCATTAAGTTCAGATGGTAACCTAAATGACCTACAAAAAGTTATAATAACACCTCTTTCAATAACCTCAAACTTTGTCACTTCTCCATGAAGAAACAAGAATTCATCTTGTGTTAACTGTGGTGCAGCTATTATAGCATGTATGTTGGGACGTCGAAGGGGCCACAAAACACCTTCGCCAGTACCAGCAATTGGAACTCCGAAATCATTAATTGTTGTCATATTGTCTCCTTTTTATTTTACTTATGGGAGGAGACGGAAAATATAATAACTGTTGATCCTTCGAGGGTAATCGTGTAAAATATATGTTTAAGAGAGTGGCTTATGAAAATTATCAACTTATTATCTGTTATATTAGTAGTAATCTCAACATCAGTTGACGCACGTTCTTCGACTGCAAGAGACCAATTTAAACGTCTCCAACCGTGTCCGGCAACGAATCAAAGCGTTGGTTCTTGCAGTGGATATATTATCGATCACATCGTTCCACTAGATTGTGGAGGTGCTGATTCACCTTCTAATATGCAATGGCAAACTGTTGAAGATGCGAAGCGTAAAGATAGAATTGAACGACGTGGTTTGAATTGTAAGACGAGACAAGTTGCACCAGAAGATCGTGAATATTCTCTCGGATCAAAAGGTGGTTGTTTTTATTATAGTGATAGACTGAAGAAAG